>Ga0307515_10021661_pt1 | contig 11378 bp, 7 predicted proteins | sample 17_EM_MG_FD_194513 | JGI IMG/M metagenome (GOLD analysis project Ga0307515, IMG submission 194513) | Populus trichocarpa ectomycorrhiza microbial communities from riparian zone in the Pacific Northwest, United States - 17_EM | ecosystem: Host-associated > Plants > Roots > Unclassified | place... | reverse complement strand
GCCCGAGGGTGAAATGAACTTTGTACAGGGACAATTTAGGCATTTTAAAATTGATCATGGATAACTCGAGACATTTCTTTTTTGTGAACAGTAAAATTACAACAGTAACCTTAAAAGTGAAAACTTATGAAGCTTAAATGAAAGGATGTTTTTGTAATTTCGCCTTTTAATGTACAATAAAATGACATATTTTCCCTTGAATTAATAAATAAATAAATGGCTATTAGGGGCTTTATTGTCTTTTTTACTATTAAATGCACAATGAAGAGACCTAATTACCCTTATAATTAAATTTTGCAAGTCTTGTGGATAAGGGTAGTTTTGTAATTGCACAATGAACTTTTTTGTTGTTATCAGTTGGGGTTATGGATAATTTGAAAGTTTAATATATATAAAATATTTTTTAAAAAGGATGGCTAACGCGTGTAGTGGACTTCTCAACCACTCTATCATCTTTAGATAACACATTCGGTTGACTCTAATGGTGAAAATGAGATTCCAGTGTAGCATTTGATTCTTCTCGACCTTCGCTCCATCCCTGAGTGGAGTGCGACACAAACATACCTCCGGTGTGGCGTCGGCAACTCTTTTTTCTTTTTTCTTTCTTCTCTCATCCCCTTGATTTTCACGTCGCCCTTCAATTTTGTTTTCTTAGGGTTTAATCCATGATTTTTTTTATTACCATTTATTTTGTTTTAAATAATCTATAAAATTGAGATTCTTTTTAATTTTCATCCTTATTCAATTTTTTTAATTTTTCAGATTTCATTTTCATTCATTTAATTTATATTTGTCTAATTTGAGATAATTTCTAAAATTGATTTTGTTTTTCGATTTCATCCTCCTTTATGTTTTTTTTTTCTATCAGATTTTATCCTTATTCTTTCGATTGCAATTTTTTTTCTTTAGATTTTTTTGGAAATTATTATTTTTTTAATTTTATCCTTTAACATTAAATTGGTTTGGAAATTAGCTTTCATTGAGCCTGAATTTCACTGGTTACGGGCTTGGGGAGATTAACCCAGCTTTAGGAGATTCACTCGAGTTTGCTTTGGTTTTTTATCCTTCTTTTTAAGCTCGTGTTCTTTCAATTTCATCATTAAACATTTATTTAATTGAGGAATGAGTTCAGTTATTTTTATATTCTTTCTATATCATTTGTTTTATCCTTAATTTTTTTGTTTATGTGGGTTATCTCAGAGTTTTTTTTATTTGTCATTCTTTGTTAAATTAAATATAATTAATTGATTGAATGTAGCCATGAAATGCTCTACCATCATTTGAAAAAAAAAATTATATTAAGAAAATTAATGTTATTCCAATACATGCTTTTTGTATGCACCCCATCAAAAAAAATCAAAATCACCTCCAAACCAAACACCCTCAGTATGAGATTATTCCCGGTCAAATCTGCAAGCTGAGACGATGCTGCAAGGTCTAGATAAAGTGATTCTACATCACTGTCCAGAACTGCATCACAAGAATTAACTCCAATATTCAGTCGAATAACTGTATTCGAATACAGTCATTCAGGTTAAAAGAATGATTCTATCATCATGTGAATTTGGCTAGAAAATTCCTAAAACAGTAAAGATCATATAACCTCAGAGAGTTTCCAGAGACCTCAGACCATTATAGCCTCATCAAAGTTTCTTTTTGCTTCCTCACAATAGAAGGATAGTTAATCCGGCTCAGTCACTACCAGCATAGAGGGTTTTTCTTCCAAGACGCTTAACTTAGCATGGCTTGTTTAATTTATTTTCTGCAACTGAATTACATAAACAAAAAAGTGAAGTCACCAATGACTTGTAGCCATTAGAACAATCATGTGCTATGAAATTATGTCAAAAGATGATATATCATAATCGTGATTCAACCACCATAAATACGAAAATAAAAAACTTAGGCTCTCTAAGTGTAGTAAACAAAGAATGTGATAATTGCAACATCGATTAGCCTATTGATTCAAAACAGACATCCATTGCTTAAGACATTAGTCTATTGATTCAATATCCAAAATTCAAGATACCAGACTGAGCTTCGTGTACTAATTAAGCATCCCGACGAACAAGGTAAAGCTTTCCGACAACATGGAGAATGGCAACAAAAGCAATGAAACCAATGCTCATAACAAGCACGACATTTGGAGAGATCTTGAGTCCTGGAGCATCATCAGTATAAAACTGAAGCATGGTCCCAGCTGCTCCTCCTGAAGCTCCACCACTTGTTGTCCTCCTCCTTCGCATGCTTGCAGCTGCTGCTGCACTTCCTCTAGGGGGAGCAGTTCCACCTACCGCCATATCTGTAAGAAACCCACCAAACAAACAACTATTTCAGCCCCTTAAACGACAACCCGGTTAATTATCTCACTTTTCAGCCCACATTAGTATTACTTTAAACACACAAATCAGCGATATCATGAACTAATATATAGTTAACAAAACTACTATACATCAAAGGCGTAAACAAAAGAAGCACACAAAGCATGGCTACGATCAAAATTCATGAAAACCCAGAAAACCTCAAACAAATCCATCTAAAATTCAACGCTATCAATCAATTTTTTGTTCCATTTTTACTACCCAACAAATTAGCCCTTGCAAAAACCAATTTTCAGTATTTTCTTCCCCATATCATCCTACACTAAAACCATCATATAAACCACGAATACAAGCATTTATCCAGATACCAATACAGACATTAACAAATTACTTATGAAATATAATACATTAAGTCTTTTTGCAAAATTGAGATCTTGATTATCAAGAGAGAAAAAAAAAATAGATCCAGTCATGAGGCAGAAGCCTAAGATCTACAAGATACAAATAATTAGGATAAAAAACCTAATTGTTTTTCACTCAAATAAAAAATTAATCCAAAACAGAAGTAGCAAACAAATCTCAACAATTCGATGCAAAGACAAGCACAGATCTATAAAGGAATTCAAGAAATTAAATGCAAATCGAAACCTTAATTGATTCGAAGAAGAGAGAGATCGGTGGGGGGATTTTAACTGGAATTTGGACGACTTCTTTTCTTCTCTTCTCTCTAGTTTTTGCGGTTTCTAGGGTGTAAAAATCTAGGTTTTTATACACGGGGTTACGTGTTTAAACACATGCACTTCCACGCATGGGTACCCAATCGTGTTTAGCCACATCAGATTTCAGACAATTTAGATGTCAAATTCGCCGTTCGTTTACTACTAGGATGCCTCGGAAATAAGTTTGGGAGAACCTCACATTAGTCCCCTAATCATAAATGAATTCTTAATATGATCCCCAATCTATCATATGTTTCTCAATTGGGCTCCCTGTTTAGAATCTTCCCCTTTTCTGACGGAAAATGTTGACATTTTCTCAAAACATGTCGTTTCCATCCAGGATATAATAATATATAGACGGAAAATATTAAGGATATTGACAGGAGGACACGATTGAGAAGCGTCAAATACTTTTAGAATCAAATTGAGAAAATCGATAGTTTGAGACTAATTTGAGAATTACTAAATAGTTTGCAGACTAATCCGAGGTTTGCCCAATTAGTATGGTCAGCTTCTTGGAAATTGGGCCTCCTTTTTTCTTTTTTTTCGTCTCTCTGGTTACAAGAAGGGCCCATCCAGTAGGCCCAAAACACAAAAGACTAACCATCATACTCGTAGAGCAAGATGACATTATCGTTTGAGGCCAATTCAACCACTTGATCTGAAATCAACTCATTAGGATGTTAGTTAGTAGATGATTAAATAATTTGAGTTAATAATAGTATTTTATTTGAGAAGAAATCCTAGCCTGTGAACATGATGTATCCTTGCCAAAGCTATAATCCCATCCCACAAAAAAAAAAAAAAACCTGTACAGCTCTAAAAATTCCAGCTTGTGTCTCCATATTTGCCGCTTCACACAGTCAATTCATCGAGCCATTATTAGGGTTCTCAACTATGGTCTATAGCCACTGCATATTGCACAGCAGGCTCTTGCTAGCATTATTCATCTTACAACAGTTTTCTCTGATTTAATATCTTCTACAGTGAAACAATATCTTGCACTTTTCACTTCACCCGTCTTGCTACAATTTTCTTTGGCAGTCCTCTCCAAGCTCCTTTCTGTGTAAATCAATCAAGAGTTGTCTTAGAAACTGTATTTATCCAGTCTTCTGAAATCAAGGTATCACCAGCAATATACATCAAGGAGTTCTCGCAATCGCGTTCTGCCCTCTGCTTAATCAGTTTCTTCCATGGTCCATCATTCGAGTTCATACACTATGACGATAAGTTATTGGACCTTCTTTTTCTCCTATCTAGCTGCCAATAGCCCACTGCAACATCAGCCTGTACATTAGTTTTCACTCCATCATTGTCCTTCAACATATCTAGCATGCATTAGACAATAATCAAGTACTAGGTTAAGACTGATACCTTGATCCGATTGACAAATAAGCAACATGAAATCTGCAGACAAGCGGCAAACAATTTGTACCCCTGGCCCTGTCACTGCAGAACTGAAACTTCTGAAAGTTTTTCTGAGGGAAGACATCCAATAGATACCTCTTGTCATTGCTTAATGATGTTGGTCATTTCTGCAAGATAAAGAAAACAAAGAGATCCAAAAAAAAAAAAACACAGGCTGGAAGGATCCTGTATTGAGTGACAATTTAGTATTAAAACAGTAAACATTACCTTCCAAAATGTTTTCGATAACAAGATATGATAAAAAGCTCCTTGGACCTATATTGAAGCTGTAGCATCGCCAATAATCTGTATAATGATTAGGCACTTCATGAATCATGCATAGAGATCCACAAAAATAAAAGAAGCATAAAAAAATGTTGTATTAGCAGGCCCATCAATCTTGCACTTGTTCTAATTCCTAGCAACTAACTAGCTGAGTTAGAATATCTGGCCTATTTGAACGTTGGAGAAAACTTCTCCAGTTATAAACTGACAAAAGATATTCAATTTGACATAGATTTCACCCCCACAAATCAAAGGGGGTTCTAGGGTATTGGAATGCTTCTCATAAGCTCTGCTTTAGCAGGCTCTTTGAGAAATACACTGACAAGTCCTCCTCTACTACCGCTGTGCTAAATTGTCTAAATTAGATATGAAAATTGCTACAATCTACAGCGTACAGTTTATCGTCAAATTAGTTTGTAGCTGCCAAGAAATCATCAAATGTTCTTCAAATTGAAACCAATATACTAGCCATCAAATGGTCCAGTCAAACTTTCAATCCCTTGAAAAATCTGCCACCTTTATTTCCCACTCCAGTCCCTGCAAGACCTGCTGACAGGAGAGATTTGGAATCTGGTCGCCATTTCAACTCTTTCAGAACAGAAAACAGAGTTGCCAGATCAGGAGTTATTTCACTGTCTTTTATATTGTTACAGGAAATTACTGTTAGTCTTTCAAGTTCCTTCCAATTCAGAATAACCGACTCCAAACAACCTGTCGTCAGCAATGAGCATCCTTCCAAAGACAAAAGCCTTGCCCTCCTATCAAGAAAGGAAACAAAAAGGCCCATCAAAAGACTGATGGAAAGTGCTACATTAAGTAATATGCCAAATTTCAGATTGTTTCCATCCTTGAAATTCTTTGAATAATTATTATGCTAACAACATGTGTTATCATGCTTGCTCATTGTAATGCTAAATTTGGCAAGCTAAGGATAACCACCACAAAATTCCATCGGTTGTCATCCATGTCATAGTCCTTTTTCTAACATGTTCAAATAGACTTTAAGCTTCCAAATGAAGAAAGGTACCAAGTAAAGAGAATGGAAAGGATAATCGTTATTTTACATGATGAAATAAATAAAGCTATATGTGGAAATCTTGTATAGCATACACGTTGAAATTGTGCAGTTTAAGTTCACCTTTTGGAGGTTGAATTTCCTTCATCCTCTGGCTCTTATCAATATCAGGTGTATAATTTAAAATGCATCAACAAACAAGGAGACAATAGCAAAAACCAAGTGACAAAATTCATACCTACAAACAGTTGCAGTTGCAAATACTTCATCCTCCAATCCCCAACAGTTCTGCAAAACAATTTCCCTAACAGTCTTGCAAATTAAAAACAAAGCCTTCACCGCTTGTTTATCCCTCATCTGACACTGCTGCAAGTGCAACTCTTCAAGTGTAGGACAAGACCCCAAATGCTCAGGCAGACCAGGACTTGAATCAATACTCTTACATGACTGCAACCTCAAAGTCTTCAAATTTTCACAAAACAATAAGGCAGCCAGCCAGCCACCATCCATTCTATGATCTCTAATAGTCAATTCTTCAAGCATTTGACAACACTGCCCTATCGCCTTAATCCCATCATAGCTCCCTTCACACCCACATAGCTCAAGCTTCACTAACCTCCTACACCCTTGAGCTAATATCGTCAACCCAATATCACTCACCATCGAATTAAAAAATCCATCAACGCACCCAATCAATTTCAAAACTTGCAAATTCCTACACCCGGATATCCCCTTCAAAGACATATCCCCACAACAATGCAACTCCAATTCTTGCAACATTTTGCACTTACTCGAAACACACAACAATCCATTTTCACTGCTGCCAAATACAGCAATTCTCCTCAAATTAGGATACCATTTACTAATCAATTCGAGCCCATTATCAATCAAATCCGACGATAATAAACCACTCTCTTCAATAAACACATCAGACAACAACTTAGTACCAATATAAACAGATGAATTATTCCTAGTAATCAAAATCCCAGAATTCCTAGGCATTTTAATACAAGCATGGGCAATATCAATATTTTCCAAATTTGGAAACCGGGTAAAAACCCGACCCGAATTAACGAAACGAAAATCTATTACCTTTATTGATTGCACCAAACGTCCGTGAATGAACAACCATCTTTTGCAAACAAGAGAGCTGGAAACATGGTGTGAAACTGGGACTTTACTGAAGACTTGAAGGAGAATCTCATCATTGAGCAGAGAGGTGTAATCGGGTCCGGTCGGTTCATGAGAATGGAAGCCTAAAGTTCTTTGTGGGACAGATCGAGGCGATGCTACAGGTCGAGGTGATGCAAACGGGCTATTTGACCGAGATTTCATTATCGAAGTCCCATGCTTTAGTGCTCGCTCTTTGAACAATAGCTCTGGTAAGCTTGAGGTTCTGGTTTTTCTGTTTAAGGATGTTAGTGTTGGTGTTGGTATTGGTAGTGGTAGTGTCTTGGAATTGATATTAGGGTTAGGGTTTGTTGTTTCTTCCTCTAGTGAAAGTGACATTTTTCTTTCGGGTTAAAAATCTTTTCTTTTCTCTGTAATTGGAGGGAATTTTGCCTTTCCTCCTGCTATATTTTTTTTTCCTCCTTCACGTCTGTCTTTGGTTCTTTAAATAGAACATTAATTTTGTTAAGATTTGTTGGATTTTTATGGGTTGTGGATTTTTTTCCTCATTCATTTGGGCATGATTTTGCTAGGGTGGCTGATATTCAGTGTGGAGATGTCATGCAAAGTGAATCCTTTTGGTTGGATTGTGTTTGTTTAGTGGGGCCCTTTTGATGACGTGGGTTAATTATATTGGATAGATGGAGATGAAGGAATAGTGCTTTGTTCAGAAGATTGACACACTTTTAGGACATGAATCGTTTCTCGTACCATAATCATTGAGAGAGCATGTAAAATCTGTCTTATGTGGAGTGTGATAATATCTATGTGACCATCTGGCATGTTTTTGGCATAGTTATCAACCCAGTCTAGGAGTTTACTTGGTTAAGAAATCAGGTTTTTAATTTTATGGGTTAATTCGGGTTAACTCGGATCAATTTTAAAAAATTTAAAAATATATATTTAAAGTTTTAATATTTTATATGAAAAAATTAATAAAAAATTCATATAAATATAGGCTATACATATTATAAATAATAAATTTTAAAAAAATATTTTAAAAAAAATTATCTCATATTAAAAAAACATAACTTTTTTGCTTGTGAACATATAATATATATATTAAAAGACTTCAAATCTCATATTTAAAAAATATTATGTTATCCTTTTAAGTTGAAGTATTTAAACTAAATTTTTTTTTATTCTACATTGAAAAAACATAACTTTTTTCTTGTGAATATAGAGTATATATACGAAAGGGTTTTAAATCCCACATTGAAAAAATAACTTTTTTCTTGAGAACATAGAGTATATATACTAAAGGCTTTCAAATCCAACATTGAAAAAATATAACTTTTTTCTTGTGAACATAGAATATATATAGGAAAGGATTTCAAATTCCACATTGAAAAAATAAAAAACTTTTCTAATATTTATATAGTGAACTTTAAAAGGTGTTAATAACCAACTAAAAAAATATGAAAAAAGAGGGGTATAGGAGAAAAACCATATTTTTTGAAAAAAAAAACATCGGGTCTTGCCTGGGTCATGGGTCTACCGGGTTTGACCGGGTCGTTGCACCGACCAGTTTTTTGACAAACCTGGACCGGTCCAGCCATCGGGTCGACCCGTTGGGCTGATCCGGGTTTAATAACTATGGTTTTTGGTATCATAGAAATTATTTCTTAAGTATTTTTTATTAAAAAATATTTAAATTTTATTTTTGATATAAATATATAAATAATTTTAAAAATAATTTTTATTTGAACCGCACACCCTGAAGACTAGGAACCATTTGTAAATACGGTGTAAATCACGTTCCATGAAATTTCAAATTTGTGTTTGCTTAAATTTAATTTTTTTTATTATTGTTTTGATGTGTTGATGGTAAAAATAATTTTTAAAAAATAAAAAAATATATTATTTTAATATATTTATAAATAAAAAATACTTTAAAAAACAACAACTACTATATTTTAAAATAATTTCAATGGTAAATCACTAACAGTAAACGTTGCAAAAAAAAAAAAGGATGGATAAAGATGAACAGAACAGTCCAACGTTGTGGATGGATAAAGATGTACGATCAAACCTTCCCAGAAGGTTTGTGATTTTCCAAATAAACAGAACTGATGATGTTCAAAAATAAGTTTATCCTTTCCTGGTTGGATGGGGAGAAAGAAGCAGGAGGACATGATGGGTGGGTGTTGTCTGATGTGTTTTAAAAAATATTTATTTTTTATAATTTTAATAAAAAAATATATTTTATTGAACGGTATGATTAGTAATGCATTTGAATCTTTTTTATTTTTTTAAATTATTTTTTGTTTTTAAATTATTAAATTAATTTTTTTTATGATTTTAATATATTATTATTAAAAAATATATTATATTTTAAACTATTTGAATTATTTATATTTTAAACCGGCTGAGACAACGATTTCTATGGCTACTTGAAGCCATTGTATTACAGTGGCTTCAAGTTATAGATTGTTAAATACTTTTATTTATTGTAATGCAATGGATCATTACAATTACATTGACTTGTTACATTACAAATATTATAAAAAGAAAAACATGAGATGAATCATAGTTTTAAGACCTGGCCCGGTGGCCGACCTGGTTCAAGGCCCGGGTTCCGGGTTTTGACAGGGTCACCGGGTCGGCCGGGTCAGTTTTTTTTTTAAATCAAAACAACGTTATTCTAGTAAAAAAAAAAGTCAACGGGTTTGCAACCGGGTCTTGACCGGGTCGCCGGGTCACACCAGGTTTTTTCTTCAACCCGGTCTGGTTCCAGTCCCGGGTCGACCTGCCGGGCCAGACCGAGTTTCAAAACTATGCGATGAATAGTCACATGATGAAGAGTTATATTATAGAGATTTAATTGCAAAAAGTTTTTCATTATAAATACTGAGTTGTAAATAATTAAAATAAAAGGACCAATTTATAAATAAAAAATAAGTTCTGCAGCCAGATAAAATAACCATTCCATTGCATTACATCGGGAGGAGATTTACTTTATTGCTAGTTGAGCTACATTAATAAAAAAAAAATGTTTTTTTATATACATAGTCATTATTTGACAGTTAATACCCAATTAAAAAAAATTATGTCCATGTAATTGCTAATTTTTACCATAACTATCATACTTGGTTGAATATAAATGTTCAACGTGTAAATCTAGCAATAAATTTATTTTAAAATAGTTCTTTTTTAAAAAAATATACATGAAGAAAATACCAAAAAAACTAACTGTGAATAAATAATTAATCACCGAAGAGAATATAAAGCCATTTCATTCTGGAGCAGTCCCAAACTAATTAATAGCAGTTCTTATTCTCAAGATACTACATGCGTGTTTGTTTTTTCATATTATTATCTTGGATTTTAATTCAAAAACACATGTAATAGTTTTTTTTTTATATGAATGCATCATAAATATACATGGATGGCTTATCCAATACCCATACAGGAAAAAAAAAAAAGCATTTTTAAATATATCTTGAGCAATCATCATATTTTTAGTTGCCGCAAAGGATATGTAGTGTATATCATCACAAAGAATATGCCGCAATTATCATATTTTTAGTTGCCGCCACAAGATAAACCACTACCATAGGGTATATCACCGCCTCTTAAGCCCCCGACTGATTCTACCATAGAGGTCTACAATAGACAATAACTCCCCCACCGAACATAGCTTTCAACTTTCGTCGTATTGTGCTCTCTTCAAAGAGCAACACTTCTTAAAATCTCAAGAGATGCTAAGTTGGAATCTCATTCTAACTAAGCACCCCTCCTTTTGGTTTTAAGGATGTTGGTTTTAAAAATGAGTGATTGCCCTTCTTCGACCCATATTACCCAACCTGAGAGCGGACAACTAATGTGTTCTACTTATCAAATAGGGTTTTATAGTCGGTCCGCAACCCCTAAATGTCAAAGGCATTTTTGGGTCATCTTATAGTTCCTGCGTGTTGAAAATAATAATAATAAAAAAAAGCTTCAACACAAGATCTCTTGAAGGAAGAAGGATTGTTTGTCGTGGAGCAAGACTCAGAATCCCAATGACCATGATTCATAATACTTCCAAGAATTAATTTTTTTTTCCACTTAGTTGTTTACTATTTATTCTTATTATTGTATGTTGGTAATTTGGTAACTCTCCTATTGATCATTTATTAAACGATAGTAAATAGGTAATAAGTCCTGGTCACCTTGTCTGAATGTAGAGCTGCAGCTGACCTTATGGTTATAATCTCATTATTTCATTAGAACATCCTGTCCGGACAACTCCATTAAACAAAAAACTGGAATCTTGAAAACGTTTTTCGAGAAGAACACATCAAGGCCCATACAACGATAATTTGAAAATGGCCCAAACAAACATGAGCTAGGCACATCGTTTTATTTGTTAAATGGGCTTCGAAACCAGGCCCCTAATCATTCCAGGCCGAAGCTGACTTGAAACTCGAGGAAATCCAATCTCAAACACAAGTGTACAGTTAGATTCAGATGATAATT
>Ga0307515_10021660_pt1 | contig 11379 bp, 12 predicted proteins | sample 17_EM_MG_FD_194513 | JGI IMG/M metagenome (GOLD analysis project Ga0307515, IMG submission 194513) | Populus trichocarpa ectomycorrhiza microbial communities from riparian zone in the Pacific Northwest, United States - 17_EM | ecosystem: Host-associated > Plants > Roots > Unclassified | place... | reverse complement strand
TGGCACCTGAGGCTTGGACATCTGAATTTCACAAGTCTGAAGATGCTAGCAAGCAAGAAGATGGTCAAAGGTATGCCCCACATTGATCATCCAGATGAAGTCTGTGAGAGTTGTGTCCTCAGCAAACATCACAGATCCAGTTTTGCCAAAGAAGTCAACTGGAAAGCAAAGAGGCCACTGGAGTTAGTGCACACAGATGTGTGTGGTCCCATAAAGCCTATGTCGACTGGACAAAATAGGTACTTCCTTACTTTCATTGATGATTTTAGCAAAAAGACATGGATATACTTTCTGAAGAGGAAGTCAGAAGTGTTCAATTGTTTTAAAGATTTTAAAGCAATTGTTGAGAAGCAAAGTGGCTATAAGATCAAAACAGTGAGATCTGATTAAGGTGGAGAATATACAACAAATGATTTTGAAGTCTTTTGTACACAACAAGGCATCAGACATCAAACAAACACCAGCTTATACACCACAGCTGAATGGTGTAGCTGAGAGAAAGAATCGAACGATTCTTGATATGGCAAGAAGTCTACTCAAAGCAAATAAGCTGCCCAAACAATACTGGGCTGAAGCTGTATCATGTGCAATGTATCTACTGAATTGCTGCCCAACCAGAAGTTTACAAGTTGTCACTCTAGAAGAAGTATGGAGTGGTCACAAACTAAGTGTTACTCATCTTCGAGTCTTTGGTTGTGTGGCATATGTAAAGATCCCAGATGCAAGAAGGACCAAACTCAATGATAAAAGTGAGAAATACATCTTTGTCGGATATGGTGATAGAAGGATGGGATACAAGCTGTATAATCCCATTACAAAGATGGTAATTATGAGTAGAGATGTTATCTTTGAAGAAGATAAATCTTGGCAATGGAATGATGATCAAGAAGCAGTCAAATGGATCAGCACTGATTTGATCCTTGAAGACGAAGTGGAAGTACCAACAGTACTTGCAGAAGGTTCAATATTACCAGCAGAGCCACAAAGCCCGGTACACAGATTCCCTGTATTCAACAGGAGAAACACACTAGAATCATCATCAACACCATCATCAGCATCCTCATTAGAAGGACCAAGAAGGATGAGAAATCTAGACGAGTTGTACGATGTCACGCAAGTCATGGAAGATACAACTCTATTTTGTTTCTTTGCAGATAGTGACCCACTTAACTTTAATGAAGCTGTGACAGAAGAGAAGTGGACAGAAGCAATGGATGAAGAAATACATGCCATTGAAAAGAATGATACCTAGAAGCTGACTTATCTACCAGAAAACAAGAAAGCAATAGGTGTCAAATGGGTCTATAAGACAAAGAAGAATGCAAAAGGAGAAGTGCAAAGATACAAAGCAAGATTAGTGGCAAAAGGCTACAGACAAAGAGAAGGCATTAACTATGGAGAAGTATTTGCTCCAGTAGCCCGGCTAGAGACAATTAGACTGATGATCTCACTAGCTGCACAACATAGATGGAAGATCTATCAACTCGATGTGAAGTCAGCATTTCTGAATGGCTTCCTAAAAGAAAAAATTTATGTTGAACAACCACTTGGATACATTGATGCTAAAAATGAAGGCAAAGTATACAAGTTGAAGAGAGCCCTCTACGATTTGAAGCAAGCTCCGCGTGCTTGGAATACCAGAATTGACAGGTATTTTCAAGATAATGGATATGAAAAATGTCCATATGAACACGCAATTTATGTGAAAAAGAAGCAGATGGCAGCATATTATTTGTGTGCCTATATGTTGATGATTTGATCTTCACCGGCAACAAACCTATTATGTTTGAAGACTTCAAGAAAAGCATGGTACAAGAGTTTGAGATGACAGACATTGGTCTGATGGCACACTTTCTTGGCTTAGAAGTGGTGCAGAAAGAAGAAGGGATTTTTGTATCCCAAAGCAGTTATGCCAAAGACATTCTTGAAAGGTTCATGATGGAAAGCTGCAATTCGGTATCAACTCCAGTTGAGAATGGAGTGGAATTGAAGAAAAGTAAAGTTGGAAATGTTGATCCAACTTACTTTAAAAGCTTAGTAGGAAGCTTAAGGTACTTGACATGTACCAGACCAGATATACTCTACGGAGTTGGACTTATCAGCAGATACATGGAGACACCAGACCAGTCTCACTTGAATGCAGCCAAGAGAATTCTTCGCTACATCAAAGGAACAATAAATGAAGGTATGTTTTATACCTCAAGTACAAACTTCAATCTTGTTGGCTACTCGGATAGTGATTGGGGTAGAGATCTGGATGAAAGGAAAAGCACAACAGGGTTTGTCTTTTTTCATGGGAGATATATCTTTCACATGGTCATCCAAGAAGCAATCGATAGTAACGTTATCAAGCTGTGAAGCTGAGTATGTTGCTGCCAACTCAACTGTATGTCATTTAATATGGTTAAGGAATATGCTAAAGCATTTGGGATTTCCTCAAGAAAATCCTACAGAGATTTATATCGATAATTGATCAGCGATTGCATTGGCAAAGAACCCGGTGTATGAAAGAAGTAAACACATTGATACACGTCATCACTTTATCCGAGAGCATGTAAAGAACAAAGAAGTCGAGCTAATATCCTGCAAGATAAATGATCAAGTTGCAGATATCTTTACAAAGCCATTGAAGAGGGAAATATTTATCAGATTGAAGTTCATGCTTGGCATGACGTCCCTCGATTGAGTTTAAAGGGGGAATTTGTTAAAGTAAACTCATTCTAGAAGATCAAGGAAGGCAACCACCACTTGCAGCCACCAGTTGTCACCGCCCAGCCACCACTTGCAGCTGCCAGCCACCAACTGTATGCCGCCAGCCGCCTTCACACTTGAAGGTTGAATTTTCTTGTTTTGAATTCATGTATAAATAGGCATCTAAGTTTATGCTATTATGTGTGGAAAGAGAAGAAAGAAACACTAGAGAGAAAGAAAAAGGGCGTGTATTCAAAGCTTTTGTTTAGTTATTGTAAGCTTCTTGTTATTGAAATAAAACAGTGTATTTTATCCCTTCTGAGTGTTTCAAACCCACCACCAGTGGTTTCTCCCACCAACATATTCCACCATTGTATTGTATACAACCCTAAAGATATAAATACAAAGGGATGGTTGGATTATCAATCATTCATCACAATTATACAAAAGACTATCTCTCTAATCTTAACTTGGTATCAGAGTAAAACAATCATCAAACAACCTTCTATCATCCAACAATCTTCTTTTCCAGCAGCCTTCTTTCAGACTTCTCCCTTACATCTGGTTCTCTTCTTCCAGCTAATATCAAGAACGTCATCTGCAAATTCTGCCAAACTTCTTTCTCCTATGGATAATCAAGAACTTCATTATTCTGCTGCATCTGCACCCCAATCTTCTTTCTCTATTATGGCACCGACAGCCACCTATGGTGTGTCCCCTACTGCTGCCATCATATCTCATCCTAACATGCAATAGGTAATGTCTTTAAAACCCTTCAATACCAACTTTTTGTATTGGAGGATGCAGATGAAGTCGTTCCTCTTGGGCCAAGGCGTGTACTCTTTTATTGATGGCACATCAACATGTCCTCCTTCTCATCTAGAATCTGTTGTAGTATCTTCATCCTATGTCAATCCTGCGTACTTGACATGGAAGCAGCAAGATCACTTAATCATGAGTGCCATCTTATCCTCTCTCTCGGTGGAAGTTCTGCATTTAGTTGTGGATTGTAACACCTCCCATTATATCCGAAGAATGCTGGAAACAGCTCTTGCGTCTCCTTCAAATTCCAGGATTATGCAACTTCACGGTTCCTTCGAAGAGTTACGCCAGCATGATGATTCTGCCAGCACCTACTTGCAGAAGGCAAAAGCATTGTTTGATGAACTTGCTGCGACTAGCAGACCAATATCCTTAGCAGAATTCAACCTATATGTGTTTTGGGGGTTACGTAGCGAATTTAAAGATCTTGTCACCAGCTTGTCCACCAAGGCTGATCCTATCTCCTACACTGATCTCCATAGCAGTCTACTTACACATAAATTTCTCCACAAAGCTACTCTCCAACCAACCATAACAGCACCTCTGTTACCAACCCCAACGCAGCAACCAGCTGCTTTCTTTGTGCAGAATCACTCTGGCTTCAATACTGCTTGACGAGGCCGTTTTCGTGGGGGCTGAAGAAATAATAATAATCACAATAATGCTTATCGTGGAAATAATGGAAACAACAGTTATACCTCAAGTTAGCAATTTGGGCAATAGGGACACCGATTCTCCTCAGGACAGTTTTCTAGATCTCCCTCTCGGATATCAGGACAATTTGGGCAGCAAGGTAACCATTTTGGTGGGTATAATCGCAATGTAAAATGTCAGTTGTGTTATGAATATGGGTATATTGCCCAACAGTGCTCTCAATTGGCTAACAATCATCTCCAAGCCAACGTCAATCTCGCATTTAATAATGCTCCTGCAACGTCTCTTATCACATGGTTTCCTGATACGGGTGCAAATCATCATGAAACGCCAGATATTGCTAGTATGACGAGTTCAGAACCTTACCTTGGTAATGATCATCTGCATGTTGGTAATGGTAAGGGCCTTGTTATTTCCAATATTGTTCACTCTAAAATTTATTCCCCAAAACGCACATTTACTTTATCCAATATTTTACATGTTCCTGCCATTAAAAAACCTCTACTATCTGTTCAAAAATTTTGCCTTTAGAATAACATGTTTTTTAAATTTCATTCATGTCTATTTTATGTTAAGGACCTCATGACAAAGGAAGTGATTCTTTCCGGTCAGAGTAGAGATGGTCTATATGTTTTGTCTGAGTTGTCTGCCATGTCGTTGCCTCAGGCTTTCTCATCTACATGTCTCTCTACTTCCACTGATATCTGGCATCGTCGACTTGGGCATCCAAGCCCACGCATTCTGCATTTGTTGGTGAAAAATAAAAAAAGTGTCATGTACGTCAAAACTTTTTAATTTTAATTGTCCTGTGTGTCCTCTAGGCAAGTCGTGTCGTCTGACTCTAAAAACTACGGGTCATCAAACTCTAGCTCCTCTTGATTTAATTTTTAGTGATGTCTAGGGTCCCTCTCCTATGTTGTCATCAGATGGTTTTCGCTATTTTGTTTTTTTTGTGGATGCCCATACAAAGTTTATCTGGTTTTATCCGATGGTTGCTAAGTCTGATGTTTTTAATATTTTTCATTAATTTCAGGCGCTCGTTGAGCGCCAATTTTCTTTAAAAATAAAATCTGTTCAAACAAATTGGGGTGGTGAATATCAAAAACTCAACACGTATTTTAAAACAATTGGTATTCATCACCATGTGATCTGCCCGCACACCCATGAACAAAATGGCATGGTTGAACGTCGTCATAGACATATTGTCGAAACTGGACTTACCCTTCTTGGGCAATGTCACGCTCCCCTTAAATATTGGAGTTATGCTTTTGAAAGTTTTGTTTACTTGATTAATCGCACGCCAACTCCGGTTCTTAATTATAAGAGTCCTTTCGAATGTCTTTTAAAATCATCTCTTGATTATGCTTTTCTTCGTACATTTGGGTATCTTTGTTTTCCATTCCTCCATCAATACAATGCTCATAAGTTAGATTTTTGTTCATCTACTTGTGTTTTTCTAGGATATAGTAACTCTCATTTAGGTTATCGATGTCTTGACTTATCTTACTCATCATGTCCGGTTTCATGAACATGTTTTTCCTCTTGATAAATCTGAATAGGTTGCAGTCCCACCTACAAATCCTACTGCCGCCACTATATCAGTTACTTTATACCATCCAAAGCCACCATCTTCAGCCCTTCCACCGCTACCCCCCACACCCCCTACATCTCATTTGGCTCCCTTACCATTATCTGCATGTTATTATCATGATCATGCTGTAGGTACAGGTTCAGATTCGCCACCCTCGCATGTAGTACAGGTTCAAATTGCTCCTGCCAGCTCCTCTGGTTCTTCCCCTGCTGGTTCCCCTTGTTTTGGCGCTTACTCCAGCAGATTCTATAGCTGGTTCTCCCCCACGACCTACACATATATTGAGCTCCTCATTAGGTTCTTCCTCTGATTCCTCTCATGGAATTAATCTATGTGTTGATTTGTCCAAATTCCAGCTTCAGCAGATACCGGCCAGTGTTGATAACAACTCCTCCCAGCCAGCCCACCTCCATCCTATGGTGCTTCGACCACGTCCACCCAAGGATGCTAACTTCAGTGTTGCAACTTCCTCACGGGTTGCAACGTTACCTCAACAGGAGCCGCTGTCTTTTAAGGATGCCAACAGGTATTTGGTTTGGCATAATGCCATGCAGGAGGAAATCCGGGCACTTCACTCTAATCACACTTGGTCATTGGTGCCCTCTCATCCGTCTATGAATGTGATTGGTAGTAGGTGGGTGTATAAGATTAAAAGCCACTCCGATGGTCGGATTGAACGATATAAAGCACAGTTAGTTGCCCGCGGCTTCTCTCAGCAAGAGGGGATTGATTATTTGGAGATGTTTAGCCCGGTGGTTAAGCCTACAACAATACGTCTTGTGCTCATTATTGTTGTCTCGTATGGTTGGAATATTCACCAATTGGATGTTAGTATGCTTTCTTGAATGGCATTCTTCAAGAGGAGGTATACATGGCACAACCACCGGGGTTTGTTGATTCTGCTATGTGATCTCATGTGTGTTGTCTTCATAAATTTTTGTATGGCTTGAAACAAGCACCTCGAGCTTGGTACAACAGGTTGAGCGAGTTTCACCTTTCCATTGGATTTCAGGCATCCAAAGTTGACACTTCTTTGTTTCTTCTCTCTCTCAATGGTGCCATGATTTATCTGCTTGTGTGTGTAGATGATATTTTACTGATCGGGAGTAACTCAACCTTGCTTCATAAATTGATTACTTTACTGCAAATAGAATCTAAGCTTTGGAATTTGGGTTCTGTTCATTTCTTTTTGGGCATTGAAGTTAAACCTACAGTTATGGGTATCTTATTAATTCAACACAAGTACGCACTCGATATTATCCAACGAGCAAGTACGACTTCCTACAAACCGGTTGATACTCCTTTGTCTACCTGCTCTAAACTAGGAATTATGCCTTGTACTCTTCACTCTGATCCGACACGGTATCGACAGATTGTTGGAGCACTGCAATATCTTACTTTCATTAGACCTGATATTTGCTATGCAGTCAACAAAGTATGTCAATTTATGCATGCCCCTACTGATGATCATTGGGTTGTTGTTAAACATATCCTACATTACCTGCAGGCTACAACAACCTATGGTCTGAACATTACTCGAGAATCTCTCTTAACTCTTCTTGGTTTCACAAATGCTGATGGGGCAGGTAGTATTGACAATTGCAAATCAACAGGTGGTTATCTTGTGTACCTTGGTTCTACACCTATCTCATGGAAATTTGGGAAACAACGCACTGTTGCTAGATCTTCTATAGAAGTAAAATACAAAGCCTTAGCTGATGGTACTACTGAAATTTTATGGATTCGTTCTTTATTGGCAGAACTTCGGATTTCCACTTCGTCCATGACTATGTTATGGTGTGATAACTTAGGGGCCACTTTCTTATCTGTCAATCTGGTGTTCCATGCTCGTACTAAACATGTTAAAGTTGATTATCATTTTGTCCATGATCACGTTGCTAAGAGAGAAATTCAGGTATGGTTCATCTCTTCAAAGGATCAACTCGTGGATGTTCTTACCAAGCCTCTCCCTCCAGTCTCATTTGCTTATTTTCAATCCAAGCTTCGGGTGGAATCTCCACCTTCAGCTTGACGGGGTGTATTAAGGAAAGAGTCCACATTCATGTAAATACATTATATAGGGATAGTTATCATGTGTAGTACATTCCACCATTGTATTGTATACAACCCTAAAAGTATAAATACAAAGGGATGGTTGGTTTATCAATCATTCATCACAATTATACAAAAGACTATCTTTGTAATCTTAATTGAACACATAGAGACTATATAAAGCAGAAAATTTAACAGATGACATGAATTTTCAAAGTTTCGGACAACAAGCAAACTAGAAAGCATGAGATTGAAGAATTACACACGTACACAAATTCACAAAAAGGAATGAGATTGAAGAATTGTTAATAGAAAACCCTCACGCTAGTCCTTAAAGAGTTCATGCATGCTCCTTTTCATAGCATCAAATCCTAATATAATCACTAAAGAAGGGAGTGTACATTTAAATTCTGAAACAAATATAAAAGGCTCCATTCGAGCAATAATCGGATGGTTGACATTATAGGTGTTCAAGATTAAATACAATGAAAATGTCAGCATTCAGAAGCATAAGGCTAGAATTGTTGCTAAAGGCTATTCACAGCAGCCTGAAGTTGATTTTACAGAAACCTTTGCACCTGTTGCAAGGATGGACACTATTAGAATTGTTCTTGCTTTATCCGCACAACTTCAGTTGCAGGTGTTTCAGCTTAATGTTAAGTCAGCGTTTCTTAATGGTGAATTGCAAAAGAAAGTCTATGTTCAGCAGCCTTCTGGATATGAATTAAAAGGAGAAGAAGATAAAGTCTACAGACTTTATAAAGCCCTATATGGATTAAAATAGTCTCCAAGAGCGTGGAATCATAAAATTGATCTTTATCTTCATCTGAATGGTTTCAACAGAAGTAAATCCCAACCATCACTCTATATAAAGAAGAAGGGAGAAGATTTTCTAATGGTTTATCTCTATATTGATGATCTGATTTATGCAGGAACAACTAAGGATATGGTTGTAGAATTTAAGACTGCTATGATGAAAGAATTTGAGATGTCAGATCTTGGCTTAATGGGGTATTTTCTTGGCATTCAAGTGAAGCAGTTTCCAGGAAAAATATTTATTTCACAAGAAAAATATATAACATATCTCTTAAAGAAATTCCACATGTCAGAGTGTAAACCAGCAGCATCTCCAATGGCAGCAAATGAGAAATTACTACAGGATGATGGTGCAACAAAGATTGATTCAAAGTATTTCAAAAGCCTTGTTGGGTCCTTAATCTACCTCACAAATTCAAGACCTGATATTCTTTATTATGTCAGCATTATCTCTAGATTTATAGAGAATCCTAGCAAACTTCACCTTGAAGCAGCTAAGAGGATCTTGCGATATCTTCAAGGAATCAAGAATCATGAAATCTTGTATAAACAACAAGATGAAAACAAGTTGATTGGCTATTCTAATAGTGATTAGGCAGGAAGCTATGATGATAGGAAGAGTACATCTGGATATGTGTTTTGTCTTGGAACAAATGTAATCTCTTGGTGTTCAAGGAAGCAAAGTTCTATAGCCTTATCTTTTGCAGAGGCAGAGTATATTACAGCAAATGAAGTCGTTTGTCAGTTAGTTTGGTTGAGAAGAATCCTTTGTGATCTGCAATAAAATATTCTTGATCCTACCACTATTTTTTGTGATAATATTCAGCCATTGCTATGACCAGGAATCCTGTTTTTCATGCAAGATCAAAACACATAGAGTTGAGACATCATTTCATTAGAGAGATGGTCAACAAGAAGGAGATCCAGCTAGAGTTTATCAACACTTATGATCAACCTGCAGACGTCCTCATCAAAGCTGTTCCGGCTGAGAAGTTTCAGCAATTCAAGGAATTTTTTAAGATTACAAATTAAGAGGGGGTGTTAAATATAATTTGTAACTTTCAATATCTTTTATTAGCTTTTATGGTCTTTTATTAAGAGGAAGCGTTTCTACTTCTTCATTAATTAAGCTTTGTAGTTTTTTTACTCTTCCTTGTACTATAAAGGTGAGCAAGACAACAAGAAAATACAACAAGATTTGCCTCTGGTATTGAGTTGTAGCTCTACCATTTATCCTTCCAATTCCTCCTTCTTTGTTTCCGCTTTTATTTCCAACAAATACCCCATGCTATCTTCAGTGTGGTGAGGTTACGTATCTCAAATGAGAAAAAAACGCAAGTGTTTGGCATCCAAAATTAGTTTACAAAAAACACAAAAAGAAAGAAAAAAAGGTAAAGGAGCATACTATAAATCGATGGACTAATGTCCTCTTTTCCTGCCCAATTCGGTGCACCCGGCTGACTGCTTGAGCCTCAGCAGCTGGATTGAGCAGTGGCTCCACAAGAACAACATGCTGTGCTTCTAAGAGATTGGGTCCATTGGGTCCATGCTGGATTAAGAGCAGCAACACTGGAACAGATTTTGTTACTTGTTGTTGTCTATGGGTTCTTTTGGGACTGCTATATCCAGTAAGTTTAATTCTTAAGCTACTGCCCCTCCCTGCATGTGCTGTGCCCCAAGAATTGTAAAGAGGGGCGTCTAAAAACAACCTAGCTCACCACCACTGGTGATTAAAATTTGGCATTGCTAAAATGAGATGAGCCGCCTATCTGTTGACTTGTGCTTTGCAAGCTCCAATCAAGTGATAAGAGTCTTAAAAAATATACAGCCATATATGCTGGAGTAAGATTCAGAGGCTAGTTCACATAAGAACAACCATTCAGTCTGACAACCTTGTCCATTCACTACTAAAAAATGTAGTAATTAGCAACGGACTGGTCCGTTGCAAATAATACTAAAATCCTTTGCTAAAACAATTTAGTAACGGAATCAACAACGGCAAATATCAGATGCAAATTTGTCGTTGCTGATTTTTTAGCAACGGATTTATCCGTTGCTGATTTCGCAACAACGGAAATTCCGTTGCTTACAATTAGCAACGGATAATCTGATGCTAACAACCAGCAACGGATATTCCGTTGCTAATTTTGGGAATCAGCAACGGATATTCCGTTGCTGAGTATATTATTTTTATTAAATTAATTTTTATTTATTTATTAAAATGACTTTTAATTTGTTTAATTAATTATTTATGGATATTTTAAAAATTGTAGAATATATATAACCAACATAAATTAATATTAAAAATAATTGTATAACTAATAAAAAATGAAATAAAAATAATATTCATATTATAAAAATTTAGTCAAACTTGCATTAATATAATTAAGTCGAAATACAATTAAAAAAAAAAACAAAAGATACAATCATGATCCTGGTTGCAAATACACCAATATTTGTTGCACTACACTGTTTGTTGCGCTACGTGTTCTCATAAGAAATGCAGGTTTCAACCAACTCGTTCTATTACTTGTTTCTTCTTCTGTATGGATACCTTTAGAAATCCCGAGGCCGCTAGCAAGCTCAGCCACTCCTGAAATCCCGTTACTTCTCTGGAAATGTTTCGTTGAAAAAGTTAGATGTCAAGAAATTATATAAATAAATAAAAAGGATGTAAACTGCAAATTGAAATTCAAGCTGAACCTGCTGGCTTGAGGGTGATGCAGCATTACGAGGGGGCCTTTGAACCTGGG
>Ga0307515_10021659_pt1 | contig 11380 bp, 2 predicted proteins | sample 17_EM_MG_FD_194513 | JGI IMG/M metagenome (GOLD analysis project Ga0307515, IMG submission 194513) | Populus trichocarpa ectomycorrhiza microbial communities from riparian zone in the Pacific Northwest, United States - 17_EM | ecosystem: Host-associated > Plants > Roots > Unclassified | place... | reverse complement strand
AGATAGTTTTGTAGCTATAGGCTTACGGTCAGGGATATCTAGTCGCTTTAGGGCAAATCCTTAGCAGATTTCAGTGCTAGGTACTAGCAAAACCGCTAAGAACTAGCCCTAAAGTGACCTTATAGCCCTGCGCCTCCCAATTATACAGTTAAAATTAAAATATCCCCTCACGTGACTGCGATAGATAGATTAACTAACTAGCTTCTTCTAACTCCTCTCTAAGTAGTTGTAATATCGTACTTAAAGCGTCCGTAACATTACAGTTAGGAAGACGTTAATTAATTAAAATCTAAAGATCTATAGAAGCAGGAGGCCTCCGTATAAAAGTTAACTTAAAGGGAGTATAAGGAAGGAATAACTCTACTAAAGCTTAACGTTATTATATTAAGTAGAGCCGTTCTAAACCCTAGTAAGTATAATTAGAATCAGGCTTACCTTTCTTATATATTTAGGTGCGATCTATAGCCTATAAATAAGTAGATTAATAGGTCATTAATTTAGAAGGGGACGTCGTAGAAATATGGTAATCGCCCGTATAATTAGTTGGCGCGTAGGTCTATATTACCACTAAAATATAAATAAATTATTTTAAGCAATATTATAATCAAAATAGTAGTATATAAGCTTTAATTTGACCTATTTAGAATATATTTAAACTCATTGTTAATTTTATTATAAATTAATTAAATATTACCTATATGTGGCTCGCTTTATAGGGTGGCTCGCTTCCCGGTTAGCTACGTTATGGTATTAAGAGGAGGGTTAAATTAGTGGCAATCCCGCCGTGCGCGCTAAGCCTCGCTTGCGCTATACCAAGCCACTAAGGGCTAGCGTGACGGGGGGGGGGAGGTGATCGAAACTTTTGAAGGCTGTCTCTATATATAATGGGGTTATGAAGCTGACCCTAGTTATAACTGATTTGAAAATTAAAATTTACCAAACTGCTGATTTGGTGGTAAATAATTAGTAAAAGCCATTAAGTCATCGCATTGTTAGTAAGAAGTCTTAAAGCCATAAATATATATACAGCCTCCAACCTTTACCGCATATGCAACCTTACCAAAAGGTAGCGCTACACTCTAAAACTTACGCATACCCATCTTACTATTAAAAACAATCGATTTTCCAACCTTTAAGACCTAATTCCTACTGCCTAGCGAGCTAGAGGTGGATTTATTTGTCGTTTTACCCCCTTTTCCTAATAGAAAAAATTTCTCTAAGGGTGGCCCTAGCTTATAAGCGAGGCACGGACAGGAATACCAAAACTACTACTACTACCACTAATACCAAAAATACAAAATAGGAGCTAGTTTTTCTACTACCTTTTAGCCTAATCTCCCTAGAAATCTTCTAGTAGGATTAGTAAGGAGAAAGGGTATAAAGATAGTAAAAACTAGGAAACCCCCCTATAAGATACAAAATGCTAAAGACTTATAAGTCTAAAAAAAAACTTCCTATAGAAATAAGTGATAAAGAGTCTATATCCACTTTTTCTCCCCATTCTCCTTCTCCTAGCCTATTTAGGATAGGAGAAAAAAGAGGACATCTTTAGTCTTTTCCTAAAAACGAAAACCAAAAACCTATAAAAAAGATAATAAAACCAACGCCTACTACGGCTAGTACGTCCCTTTCTCTAGAGCAATATTTAAATAAAGCTTTAGAGAACCTAATTAAGGCCTATAAAGGGATATAAAATAAAGAAAAAGAAAAATAAGTTAGACGTCTAATAGACAATATAAAAAGTATCCTAATAGGAGAAAACCCCTTTATAAAGGAAGAAGAAGAAAAGTAAAAGATATCCTAAAAGGACTGGTTAAAGAAGTAAGAGCTCTCTATAAAGAGGTAGCCCCTACTAAAAAAACCTACGCAGAGAGGCTAAAGAAGAACCCCCCTACTTCGTCCCCTCTACCCTCGTCACTACCGTCTCCTACCCCTTCTACTTCTACTAGAAGTAAGAAAAAGCAGCTATAAAAAAGGAAACTAGTTTTAATTATAGACAAAAGGACTAAATTCTAAATACCTTCTCTATACGAAACAAAGTCAATTAACTATTTGTATTAAAACTGTAAGTAGAAAAGCCAGTACTAGCGTCTATAGCTGGAACTAAAGGAAAACAAAATATTCTCCTTATAACTATAGAAGAGTATAATGTAGATTTCCTAGTTAAATATAAGGATATCTAGTATAATTACTTTACCTTCTAAAGAGAATAAAAACTAGAACTATAGGTTTAAATTATAGCCTATAGGGTTCCTAGGAGAAGGAGGCTCTAAGCTTCTAAAAGAAGAAATTAAGACTTTTAATCCTATAAGGATATAAGGACTACCTAGATAGATCTTATCTAGTATAAAAAGACACGATCTATAGACTAGATTTAGCTCTATAGTTTTTACTATAAAGAACAAGGAAAAAAGACAAGAAATCCTTAAGTAAAAGGAAATATTAATTGCAGGTACAGCTACTAAGGTAGTAAAATACCTCGAAGTCTCTCCTATTACGCAGTGCACTAGCTGTTAAAAATTTGGCCATATAGGAGATAGATGCTCTACTAGGGCTTATAGATTTTGTGCGGCTGTACATTTATCTAAAGACTACTGCTGCCCTACCTATATAGCAATGGGCAAGCCTTATAAGCACACTACTCCTCTTTGCATTAATTATAAAGAAAAACACTTTACTAGTAGTAAAGACTGCGAGACTCTTAAAGCAGCTAAACTAGTACGCGAAGAAGATTCTATAGAAGAATAAAAACAAATACAATCTTAGAAGCCTATTAGGCTTTTAGTAAAACAATATTAGAGAGTAAAGAAATAGAAATAAATTGCAAAAGGATAGGGATAGGTATTAGGATTTCGTAGTTTTTCCTACTATTTTCTCATTCCCTAGTAGTTATAGTAACTTAGTATTCTACTAAGGAACTATAAACTCCTAGCTTAGGAGCTTATAAACTACTAGAATATAGCTACTAGTATATATTAAGCTACTTAGAAAGGATTTATGTATATAGAACTATAGCGCTATAGCCTAAAGGCTGCATGCGCAGTATTATATATAGTATAATACAATGGATAAAAAATATATATATATAAAAATATACAGCCTCCTGGCGCATCTGGTAGTTAGTGTGTTTTATTAACTTTTCTTAAACAGCAAAAATACCAAAACTTCCCCTATAAAAAGGCCGTGTAGATATGGCTGCGCTAACCACCGAAATTGAACAGACGCTGTATAATAGAGTCTATATAAAGTCGATTTTTGATATTTTAATTAGAGCTACGGCGGAAAGTAACTAGATAAGTGTTAAATGCGCCCAATGCGCCAAATGCGCAGGCTACGTGTCAAAAACGTCAAATGCGTCAACTACGTCAACTACGTCAACGACAGCCATTTGGCAGCCAATTGGCCCAGTTAGCAGTATTCAATTTTGACTTGACGGGTAGTTTGAGTTTCAGCCTACCAATATTTTCCCAATATGGGTAGACTTTAGTATACGCCACATAGGTTGTAAAATACGCACCCGTGCTTGCGTATACGCCAGTATAAAACTATTAGGGACCTCCGTAACGTCATAGGCTTTTGCACAAGATTCGGCGCTTTTACAGAGACTTACTGTTCGCTAGGCTGTTAAAGCTACTTGTAGACGATCTTCTGCATCTAGAGCACGCGGCCAGCGAGGCATGGCTTTGGTAATATAGAGTTCTATACAAGGGAAGTAACGTATTTCACCACTCATTCGTCAACCCCAATTATTTAACACCCTACCCACCACCAAGGCACCTAAGATAACTTTATAATACATACGGGTAAAGAATATCCACGTAAGTTAGCCCGCTTAGGCGCCGAGGCATTAAAGCGTTAAGCCTCTGCTTAGGGAATTAACGTTTTTCGTTTATTACTTATATAAACGCCAAGCTCCTGCTTATAAAGAAGCATCAGCCATTATAAGAACTTTAGGAAAAACTAAATCTACCTTTATAATCTGCGTTGTATCTAGTAGATCCAAGAATACTATACTAAAGGAGGCTTAGCTATATACAGAAGAAGCACATTAACGCGTAGATTTGGCCTTAGGAGTATCATCCTCTATCTTTACTATAATTTACTAGCATACTAGCAAGTTAATTAGAGGAATTTTATTATTTCCTTCTAGAAGAAAAATAAATAACTTTAAGTCTACTTTTCTAGTATAGATCTAAATAAACCCGTAAGCTTTACCCCTAAATTAAAATTAATTATAACTCTACTACTAGAATTTGACCTATCCTTTAATATATTACTTAATTGCACTAAAACACATCCGTAGTATAAACGTGTCTTAATTAATAGCCTTGCTATTTAAAAAAAAGTTCTAAGAGGGAGTTATCTTTTATAAGACATAGCTAAACGAGCTTTAATATTACCTAGAGGAACTCCTTAGAAATCCTATATTTACTATAAGTAGGTATTATAAATGCTATTTTAGTAATATCTAACTAGGTAGAACCTAGCGGAGAGTAGTTAGGATTCTTAACTGGTTCCTTACTATCTAGTATAATTAGAACACCTAGAGTATTACCTAGTAATATATTAGAAAATAAATAGGATAAGGAGGATAAGGAGGAGTTAGGCACCTGCTCCTACGCTTATGCTTATGTTTACCTCTAGCGCTTACCTTCTTCCTTTTCCCTCTTCTTCCTTATCTCTCTCTTCTTTGTGCGCTGCTAGAGCTTCCTATACTTATTATTCGACTCCCTAGTTATTACAATCTATAAAGTATCCGCTAGCAGCCCCTCCCTACTATACTCTTCCTTATTATAGCCCATAGTCGCTAGCATCTCTAGCTCCTTATTTATAGTGCGGTTAACATTAGCGGTAAAAAGGAAGATATAGCCGTCTCCAGATTAGGGATATTAAGATATTTAATAAAGAGGGTTAAGCTTTACTTTAGGCTAGTACGCTATAACTTTAAGGGTTTTAATAGAGCGGGTTATAAGGAGTTATACTTAAGAAATCCTCTTAACTTTATAAAGGCTAGCACCATCTAATAATACCTAGATACTCTCCGCTTTGTAAAATCCTACCCTACTTACTAAGTTTAAAGAGTGCCGCCACTATATAATCTAGCCAGATTTCTATAGTTTTATCTAGTATACTTATATAAAGTCGCCTAAGTAAATAAACTTCTAGAGACCAGAGCTATCTAATTATATATTAACGTTTATAATTAAAACTACGTTTATATAAGCCGGCCCTACCTAGTTAAACCTATATAAAGATATTACTAAGCTATTCCCCCAGGCTTTATGCTAGTAGTTTAGCCTAAAAGTGCTATAATTCGTTAAATTTAACCCCGGCGTCGTCCGCCATTAGTACTTATATAAATTTACCCTACTTAATTAACTTTTAAATATTAGACTTATCTAATCCGATCTACTTATAAATACTTATACCATTTAACCTAGCCCCTTATTCTACATTAGGCCGTCTCTATATAATACTACTCCCCTTACTATAGCTCTTTACGCTCCTTAAAGCTATACCTACCTTAGATCTACGCCGCTCTACTAACTAGTTAATATTAGCACTATCTTATCTATACCGGCTATGCCTACCCTACTCGCTTAGATAGTAGGGGCCCATTAATATAACCCCTCTACTCTTAATTAGGCCGTATCCGTATAATAATCTACGTAACTTAGGCTAAACCTAGCTAATACTATCTAATCCGGTTTGCTCTTTACTAAGCTATACCTTTATAAGCCTACGCCGCGCAATCTAACCCGTTTAATTTACTCCCTTATTTCCTAATTAGGATATATCCGCATAAATCTTCTCTTCTAGGTTAGCTTATAAAGGCCTATACTATTTAATTTAGGCCCCTTATACTATATTAAGAAGTATTTAAGTTTATACTAGGTAAAGCGGGTCTATTAAATCTCCTCTCTAACCTATATCCTAGTCCGCTTCTAAAGCATCTAAAGGCGCTACTTAATCCTATTATTCTAGCTATTTATATTATAGGGTTTATTTAAAAGTATATATAAATTCTTTAGACGATTACCTAAAGGGGAAACCTATATAGTTATTAGCCGGAAGTTAATATAAAAATGTTACTAAAACACTTAAAAGAACAAAACAATAGTTAATAAGGAGCATTTTATACTATATAGCTATTTTAAATAATCTTAATAATAATAATAATTGCGATATAATAACCCAAAATCTAAAGCTAGGTATAAGTTAAGCTAAGGTTATTAGTGTAGTTGCGATAAGGGGTAAGCGTTAGTAATAGTTTCTAGGATTAAAGGAGGTAGCTAAGTCTAAGGCAGTAGTCTTAGCTGGGACTTTATTTCAAAGTAATATTAGGCATCTTTAGCTAATTCCTAAATTTAGGCCCCAAGGGCCTAGAACTAGACCCCTCCTTATATACTTAGGGCGTGCTTAAGGCTGCTCACCCTCAGCTTAGGTTAAAGCGGCGGCTACTTAGATCTAAAGACGGAAAGGGATCTTAGTAAGGGGAGTTTTCGTTATAGACTAGATTGGTTAGATACAGTTACCTCTAAAAGATTATTTAATCGCGCCAAGCTCCTAAATAGTCGGCATCGCACCCTACTAAAATTTGTATAAGGTATAATGCTAGCTATTTAAAGACCTAGCAACTATTAGTAAATAGCCGTAAGTATCTTAAAATAAAGCTTAAGTTTAGCCTAATTAGGATAATTATATAGGATCTTCTATAGTATTTTCTATAGCTCCTAGTAAACGCACTAAGCTAGCTAAGCTGCTAACGCGTCCTAAACTATTGTTATAGTGCTATAATAAAGTAGATTAAATAACTACGTTATAGTATAAAGAGGAGAAGAAGGTGGAAAGGGGGTATTATATACAAATAGTAGGGTTAGCCGCTGAGGCACTAGTAGTAGGCTAGCTAATAGTAGGAAATAGTACGAGATAGTATAAGATAGTATGCGTTAGGCCAGTGCCGTAATAGTACTCCTCTCCCCTAGATGGGTTAGTCCCTAAACTAAATAAATAACTTTAAAATAGGTAGTATATAGGGTTGCCTGTTTTTTACTACAAAGATATTAGTTCCGCTTACTACCCTTAACTAAACTAATAGCGATTTTCCGTACTAGGTATAGAAAATCCTAATTAGTTAGTTTAGTAAGTAAGGTTAGTAGAACTCTATACCGCCACCTAAATTAATTTATATGGCGTTTCTTAGCAAAAATCTAGCTAATTAGACAACTTTAACCGCCGGTTAAAGTTTTATAACATTTTAACTACTATAAATTTTAATACGGTAGTCGGCTATAACCTTAGCGTGGCTTTTCCTTATCTTATGCCTAGTTTAGAGGCCTTAGCTTCTTAGGGTATTGCTTATAAAAGCGCTATATAGCTTATTTATAACCCTTTAAGTCTTCTTTTAGCTGCTAGGTTATATCTTTATAATATTTCCATTTAATCTTATAAGTTAGGCCTTAGGGGTCTTCGTTATATATATTAAGGATTTTCTTAAACTCCTATTTATCTTCTATATTACCATTATTATCTCTCTTTATTACTTGTCCTTATATATTACGGCGCTCTATAGTATTAATATTTACTTAGCTAGGAATCTTTTTAGCAGCCTAAGGGCGGACCTTAGATATATAAAAGGATTTATTTACTTAAATATAATCCGGGAGGTCTACTATAACTACCCCTTAGTATACTATAAGTATAGGGTATAGGCCGTCCTATTTATCATCCTACCTCTTCTTAGGTTTATTTATCTTTATATTTTCTAAGCTAACTATAACTATATCGCCTTTATAAAATAACGCGCTCTTATCCCTATAGGTATTAGTATTATCTTTATAGCGTTACTATAAAATTTAGGCTAGGGCCTTAAGCTATATTAATATCCACTTAAAGCGGTTAGCCATAGAGTCTACGTAGAAGAACTCCTTCTTTACTTATACTAATAGTGTTAGTAGGTAGGGGCTAGTAGGCTTAATTCTAAGGCGAGGGTTAAAGCTATAGTTTATAAAAAAATAGGGAGATGCCTATGCTTTTATTAATTTAGTTATTTATAGCAAACTTAGTAAGCGGTAAGTAGTTAACTTAGTTATCCTATATAAAGCTAATAAAAGCATAAAGGTACTTATTTATGGCAGCGTTAATAATTTCGGTTTAACTATCCGTTTTTAGGTGTTAGGTTAAGCTTAGTCTTAAAGTTATCTTAAGGCGTTTACTTAGTTATTGCTAAAAGTTGCTAATAAATCATATGCCGCGGTTAGAGATAATCGTGCTTAATATACTATAGAGCTTATATATATTATTAATAAAGCTATTAACTAGCTTCTTTATTAAGAGTCCTATTACTAAAACAAGATATTATATTTTAGTTAGGCGGTTTATAATAATAAGGATATATTTATATACCTTACTATAGCGTTAGCATACTAGTAGCGTTATAATATAGTTGATTAAAATATTAGTTTATAGGTAAGTAGGTAGTTTTAGTAGCTTTAAAAAAAATAGGTGGGGTAGAGTAGAGGGTCTTAATACAAAAGTATAGGGCACAGTCTTCAATAAAGATAGCCGTAAATTAGGAGATTCTTAGCCACTAGTATATTTGTTTTAAAAGGTTAAAGGTTTTAACCTAGCTAGGGTAACTAGCGGGGCCGCTGCTATAAGAGTAATAAATAACTTCTAGGTAGAGGTCTAGGGCGTTAAGGATAAAGAGACGTTAGTAGAAGTAGATCTATCTGTTAATAATACTATATTCTAACTTATCGCAGCGAAATAATTTCCTAATCTTCTTTAGCTATTGGCGAGCTTTCTAATTATATAGGGCCGCCACTATATCTCTTATAAGTTCGTTCTCCTAGTATCCTAACTAAATTAACTTATCTAGTAACTTTTCAGCTATTTTAGGGTCTAGAGCGGCTATAAACTCCGCGTTATTAGAGTTATAGGACTTATATAGTAATTCTTTTAAGATTATAGGGTTAACTTTCTAGGGCGGTATAATAACTTAGGCTTAATAGCGGAAGCGTTTATTATTAGCGTCCTTAGGCCTTATTCCTAGTAGCCAGCTTAGGGCGTTAGGGAGCGTGGCTTTACTACTAGGTCTGTATATAATTATAAAGTTAAACTATAAAAGAAACTCTGCCTACTAGACTTAGCACTAATTTAGCTACTTAGTAGTTATAAACGTCTATAAGTTTTTATAGTTAGTAATAATTTTAAATAGCTTCTTAGTCCCTTATAACTTAGAACGCTATTTTTTTTAAAGCCTTAATAATAGCTAAGAGTTCTTTATTATAGATTTTATAGTTATACTTTAGCGTAGAGTGCTTTACGGAGAAGAATATAACCAGTCTTAATTTACCGTTATTATTATACTAGGAAAGGACTCCGCTAAAAGCCTAATTTAATATATCTATCTTTACCACTGTTTTCTTTATATAGTTATAGTATACTAGTACTAGTGCTAAGGTAAAGGCTCTCTTAAGGGCTTTAAACAATTTAGTTTATTCTAGTCCCTATAGCTATCTAATATCCTTCTTTAAGAGTTTTATTATAGGTATGGCGACGGCAGAGTAGCCTTAGATAAATTATTAGTAGAAGTTCGCGAAGCTAAGAAATTGTTATAGTTCTTTAATTAATATTAGGTTCTTCTATTTCTGTAAGGCCTATACCTTTTTGGGGTCTATGGTTATGCTATTAATTAAGATAATTAAGCCGAGGTATTTTGTTTTAGTGGAGTAGAACTTAAACTTATTAATATTAATCTAAAGTCCAGTATTACCGAGTCTTTAGATAACTTTATTTATATACTTAGTATACTTAGCGCATATTTTAGAAAAGATAAGGACGTTATTAAGGTAGGTAGTGTAGTAGTTATTAAGGGCGTTGTGTAAAATATAATTAATATAGTTTTAAAATATAGCAGGTGCGTTATAGAGGCTAAATAGTATAATTAATATCTTATAGAGTCCAAACCGGGTAATAAATACTATAAGCTACTTATAGCCCTTTATAATCCGGATCCGGTTAAACGTAGTAATTATATTAAGTTTAGTAAAGTATTTAGCACTATAAAGTGCATTAAGTATCTCGCGGATTAGTAGCAGTATATACCAATTTTTAATAGTAACTGTGTTTAGGCCTTAGTAGTTATAGTAAATTTATATATTACCACTAGGCTTAGCAGCGAGGAGAAGTAGTATAGCAGCTAGTGAGGTTAATTTATGGATAAAACCCATTTCTTTACACACCTAAGTTTAGTAGGTAAGAGTGGTCTATTTTTATAGTATAGGGCCTAGTTTCCGGGGATAATCTTAATTTTATAGTCCTATAGTTAGTAAGGGGGCAGCTTATCTATATTTTTAGGGAGGAAGTGCTTAATATATTTACGAAACTCCTTTAATAGGTATTATAGAATGTTTTCGCGGGTTAATCCTAGTTTACCTTTTAGAAATTTTTTAATATTAGTATTAACTATTTTCTAGCGTAAAAGCTCGGGCTTAGTTTTTAGATTTATCTTAAGAAAGTTATAAAAGTAGGGGGGTAGTACTTTATAGGCTTCCTCTATTATATAGTTACCTTCTACTAGCTAGCAGAAAGACCTTTCTAATAAGTTTAATACTTCTATTAGGCCTATAAGCAGCTCCTTAAGTAGCTGTTAGTGCTTTTCTTATTTAACTAGTTCTATTAACTCCGCTATATAGATTCTTATTACTATTATATCTTTTTATTTATAGAACTAGGTAAAATTAATAGTATAAGCGCATTTAATATTATCTAGGTTAGGGCGTATCTAGTTCTCTAGTACTATAGCTAGGCTAGCCCGGCTTAGTTGGCCTAGGGCGGTAGAAATAAGGCGGCGGCCCTATATAGTACGCGTAGGAGATAGGTATAAGGTTAGGCGTTATAGTGGCGCGGTTTCTATTATCTAAGTCTTAGTGGTTCTATAGCCAGTCCTTACTATAACGCGAGCTATAGTGTGCGTATATAGTATATAGCTTAGTTCTAGGTATTAGGCTAAGTGGCTAGGGTTTAAATTATATCTAGGTTAAGGTTAGATTCTTAATAGTAGCGGCGTAAAGCGGACCTTCTTCCTTAGTCTTAGTAGGGCTAGCTAGCCCATTATTTTAGTCTTAAGTGCTAGGGTAGTCCAGTCTTTTACTATCTTATTACTTTATAGCTATATAGGCTCTCCTTTATTAGGAACGTCTTTTATTATTAGGGCTTTATATATAGTCCTAGGCACTAAGCTTAATAGTACTAAGTATCTATATACGGCGTCTTTACTACTATCGGTTATCGGGACCTAATCTTCTTGTCTTCCTCCTTATATAGTTTAGACCCTTAAACGCGACTTAGTCTAAAGGTTTACCTTTTAACGACT
>Ga0307515_10021658_pt1 | contig 11380 bp, 7 predicted proteins | sample 17_EM_MG_FD_194513 | JGI IMG/M metagenome (GOLD analysis project Ga0307515, IMG submission 194513) | Populus trichocarpa ectomycorrhiza microbial communities from riparian zone in the Pacific Northwest, United States - 17_EM | ecosystem: Host-associated > Plants > Roots > Unclassified | place... | reverse complement strand
CGTTCGGCAATCTCCTGCTTGCGCGCGAAGCTCGCCGCCGTGTAGCTCGAATACAGCGTTCCATTCCGATATCCGAGCTGCGGGCCCTGACACGCCGCGCAACCATCCGGATCGGACTCGCCGATCACGATGGGCTTTGACTTCAGCGCCGGTCGCGCGGCGATCATCCGAAAGCCTTTGTCGATGTCTTGCAGTTGCCAGGAAATTCCCATGCGCACATGGCCCGCGACGAACTCCGGCCTGCCTTTCGCATGAAAAGACAAGAAATCTGTCGGCGTTCCGGTCTGCCCGGTCACCGCATTCTTCCCGCTCACGACATGATCGAGAAAGCCTTCCATGAAGGCTCCGCCGCTGCCGGCCACATCCGGGCCGCCTACTCGCGCGGTGGGCAGTGCGCGCCGAATGGCATCGATCGAATAGTCGTGCAGCTTATAGAACTCTTCCGGCGTGCCTTTCCAATAGAACGCAAGGTTCGGCTCGTTCCAAACCTCCCAGTACCACTTCTCCACTTCGGCGCGGCCGTACCGCTCCACGCAGTGGCTCACCCAGCGATACAGCAGCTCTGCCCAGCGTGAGTAATCCTTGGGTGGATAAGCCCATCCCTGCGCGATCAGGTCGTAACGAAAACCCGGGCGCCACTGGTGTTGATACGGCTCCGGTTTAATCGACAAGGCCTGCGGCATGAAGGCAGCTTGTGCATACGGGCGTATGCCTCGAGCCAAGTACGTGTCGAAAATGTGATCGACGATCGTCCAATCGTATACAGCGTTGCCGTTCGCATCTTCGGTGTAAGCATTCGTGCTGCCCCACTTTAATGCAGGGGTGCCGTCGCCGGTGTTCAAGAGATTGTGCGCACGAAAGTACACACTGCCCGGCGCCAGCTCGCCCAATTCGGAAAGTAGCGCGCGGCCGTCTTTCATCGTCGCGTAGTTAGGCTCGTCCGCGCCGAAGAAGCGCCAGAACGGCCGCATCTCACCTTGGGGCTTGGAGGCGTCGACTTTGATGGAGACGGGAAACGATTCTGCAAAAGCGGGCGGGACAAGAAGGACAGACAGCGAGCACGCGACCGTTACAAGCAGCTTGCGCGCGCGAAGACTCAGATCACCTCCGCTTGAAAGCCCAAAAACTCGTCGACCTCGGCTCCCGTGGAGCGCCAGCCCGGCCCCCGACGCTCGACCAGCTGCGCCAGCCCCAGCAGCAGCACCGGATCTTCCGCCTGCAGCACGCAATTGCCGTTCTCCGCCTGAATCATGCCCGTCGGCTCGCCGTCTGAGCTCAGCACGTGCGTGACTCGAAAGCCCATGGTCTTCAACACGGCGTAGGCCGAGCCCATCGTGTTGCCTGCCATGGCGATGAAGATCTTGTCGTCCATACGGTCCCGGTTCGCGCTTGTCGCCGACTCCGGGTATACGCGCGGGTGCGTTTCGCAGATTCGTCATCGAGCAGCCGCCGTTCCGGAGCGCTGAGACGCTATCCAAGCTCGCACGTGCTCGCGCAGCTCTTGCAGAGGCACGGCGCCCTCTTCCAGCGCAACTCGATGAAATTGCTTGATGTCGAACGCTGACCCCAAGGCCTCTTCGGACTCCTTGCGCAGGGCGAAAAACTCCAAGCCGCCGGTATCATAGGACGTGAGCTGCCCCGGCATGGTCGCGATGCGGTCCACGGTTTCCTCTGCGGTCGTCGCATCGAAGCGCCCGGTGGATTTCAAATACTCCACGGCTTTCTCGCGGCTCCAGCCGAAGGCATGTATGCCGGGATCGACCACCATGCCGCGCGCCGGCCAGATTCTGCGCGAGATGCGCGCGAAGTCCGTTCGATAAATGCCGACCTCATCGGACAGGCGCTCCGCGTAACGAGCCCATCCTTCGATGTAGGCCGAATTGGACACGAGCTTGGAGATCTTCGTGGGCTGCGCTCGCTCGAAGGCGAGAGCAATTTGCAGATGATGCCCGGGCACGGTCTCGTGAACCAAGGTCACTTCCGACACTCCACGGGTATCGGACTGCCAATGCTTCATTGGAAATAAGTAGCGGCCCGGTTTCGATTTATCCGCGCTGAGCATGTAGTTAGCAGACATGCCGCTTTCATCCTGATACGCCGGCATGACTTCGAGAATCACGGCTTGATCCGGCAGCTTCACGAATAGCGGCCGCGTTTTCTCGAGCGCCACTTGTAGCAGCTCTTGCGAATAGGCAAGCGACTCTTCCGCGGACTTGAACTTGTTTTCAGGCGCGGAGTTGTTCTTCTGCACGATGGCCGGAATGTCTCGAGTGCCATACAACTTAGAGCCCAGCTCGGCGACCACCGCGGCGTTCTCGGCGACCGTGCGCTCGCCCAGGTCGTACACCTCCTGCGGTGTGCGGTTGAGCGTCGTGAACATTCGCAGGAACGCTTGATAGCACTTGGGCCCGTCAGGCAAAGCGGACACGGCCAGGGTATCGCGCGCCTTGGCCAGATACTCGTTCGCCAGAAAATCGCGATACTTCTTGATCGCGGGATTGATCTTCTGCTCGATGAGCGTTCGAAACTGTTTCTTGAACGCCGCGTCTTCATCACGATCCGCCGGCGAGATGAAGGGCGACTTATCGACAGGCGCTGCCAGCATGCCGTCGAGTTGCTGAATCACTCGCTTCACGAGCGGCTGCGGCGCGGAATACCCTTGCCGCAAACCGTCGCGCAGATTCGCGATCTCAACGTCCAGATATTTCGGCATCGAGCCCCAGCGCTTCAGTGCGTCCGTGCGATGGGCTGGATTGCCGACCGGCTGCAGATCCGCAAGGTCCGGAAACAGCATTTGCCAGCCGATGAAGTGCGAGACCGCCCACAGCTCCATCTTGCAGACACGAATTTGCTGCTCGGCTTCGATGGATTCGCGCATCAGGGCGGCGGTGGACTTATCGGTGGCGGCAATTGATTCACGTGGAATGCGGTTGAGCTGGTCGAGCAGCGCGTCCTCCTTGTGCTCGAAGGCTCTGAGCGCAGCCGGAGAGCGGTCGACCAGTCGGGAATGGCTCGGCGACTCGAGTCCGTAGAAATAGGCGCCGGTGGGATCAAAGTCCAAACTCAACGCTACATACTGGTCGGCTAACGAGCTGACATTCGTGCTCGCGGCGCTTGTCACCACCGCCGCTGAGAATGTGCAACACGCAAACCCGACTAGCGCTACGCCACGAACGACTCTCTTCACCACGCTCTCCCTTCTGCCGCGCCTACACGATGCGGCCCGCCGCGCAATATAGCGAGTCGGCGCATCGCTTGTCGGCGCTTCCTGGAAGCCGCTATCGCGGCCCTCGCTGGCCAGGCTCTCGAGGCCGCCATTTTTCGCCACTTTGCTCCCACGGCCTTGCCATGCCGGCTCGTCACAGTGGCGATGACACACAGGGAGACTGTCATGGCAATTCGAATGAGCTCGGCCTTGGGAAAGGCCGTTTCCGTCGTCGTCGCATTGATTTTGTTGATTCCACTCGCCCTGCTATCGACGCTGGTTTCCGAGCGCGTGAGCATGCGCGAAAGCGCCTACAAGGAAGTCGCTCAGGGCTGGGGTGGCCGGCAGACGCTCGGCGCGCCGATGCTGGTGATTCCGGTCACTGTGATCAGCGATGGCGGCGAGCCCATTACGCGAGATTGGTACGTGTTGCCCGAATCGTTCGACCTCACTGCCAATATCGTCGTGCAGGACGATAGGCGCGCGGTTGGCATCTACGAAGTGCCGGTCTTCGTCACGAAGATTCACGCCACGGCAGATTTCATGGCGGGCAAGCAGATCGCGCGCTTGCTTGCCGCCATGCCGTCGGCACAATTGCATACAGAGAATGCACGGATGGCCATGTACCTGAACGACCCGCGCGGCTTGCGGGAGATCCTAGTGACCGAGAACGATCTCGTTTCCGGCACACTCGAAGCCACGGGCGGAAAAGATGCGCCGATGTTGGTGGGGCCGGTGCGACCGGATGTCGATCTGAAAGTGGGCAACCAGCGGTTTGCGTTCACGATGGAGCTTGCGGGCCTGCGCTCCGCGACATTCCTGCCCCTTGCGCACTCGACACGAGCCAGCATTTCAGGCAACTGGGCGCATCCCGGATTCACGCAAGGTTTCCTGCCGGTGGAGCGTCGCGTTGCACAGAGACATTTCGACGCGCGCTGGCGAATTCTCGATCTCAATACCGGCTACGGCAGCTCCTGGTTCGAGGGCCAAACCAGCTTCGTGAAGCTGCTCGATTCGGAATTCGGCGTGAATCTGGTTCAGCCGGTCGACTTGTATCAACGAATCGAGCGCGCGGTGAAATACGGCGGACTGTTCATCGGCCTGAGCTTGCTCGCGCTGTTTCTCTGGGAGCAGCTGGCCCGCAAGCGTTTGCACCCGATTCAATATGGCTTGATGGGTCTCGCGTTGAGCGTGTTTTATCTCTTGTTACTCGCGCTCTCCGAGCATGTCGGGTTCAATGTGGCGTACACCACCGCTGCGATAGCACTCTGCGTCCTGTTAGGAACTTACCTGACCGGAGTGTTCGATAGTTACAGCGCCGGCCTCAGCGCCACCGGCATTTTCGCCGCGCTCTACGCGCTTCTCTACCTGCTCGTAACATCCGAAGACTATGCCTTGCTAGTCGGCTCGCTCTCGCTGTTCGGAATGCTTGCGGCCGCGATGATCCTCACGCGCAAATTGGACTGGTATAAGACAGGCGAACCCGCGCAGGTGTGACGAGCTGCGGCAGGTCGAATGACTCGGCCTGCCGCAGTTCTCTCTCGGTCAGTCGCATCACGCCGGCGGCCAAAGTGGCTTTCAAAGTCGCTGGGGCGAGCGCAAGACCGGCTCTGCTAAGATCGCGCCCTCAATGTTTTTCGGACAGACTTCCGATGGCCGCACAAACAGTTTCCTCAACATCCTGCTCTTTGCTCCTCGGCGCTTTGCTTGCCGCGACGGGAGTCAGCTCGGCTCTGCACGGCGCAATTGCCGCCGAGAAGCGCTCGCCGATGTCGAACGGGTTGGACATTCCGGGCATGAATCCATCCGTCGCGCCCGGCAACGACTTCTTTGCTTATGCGAACGGTACTTGGATTAAGTCCACCGAAATTCCTCCGGACCGCAGCACCTATGGCACCAGCCAAATTCTTGTCGAGGTCACCGACAAGCGCACCGTGGAGCTGATTCAGGAAGCGGCGAAGAACAAGAGCGGCGCAAACGCCGAAGCGCGCAAAATCGGCGAGTACTATGCGAGCTTCATGGACGAGGCCACCATTGAGAAGAAGGGCCTCGCACCACTGCAACCCGCGTTCGACCGCATCGCCGCCATCAAAGATCGCAAGGCGCTTTCGACAGTTCTAGGAAGCATGTTGCGCGCTGATGTCGATGCCCTGAATTCCACGAATTTTTACACGGACAATCTCTTCGGACTCTGGGTCGCGCAAGATCTCAGTGATCCTTCCCGCTATTCGCCGTTCCTGCTACAGGGCGGCCTGGGCATGCCGGATCGCGACTATTACATCGACTCCTCCGCGCACATGGCGGAGTTGCGAACGAAATATCAAGCGCATCTGGCGAACGTGCTGAAGCTCGCAAAGATCTCGGATGCCGAAGGCAAAGCCGCGCGCATTTTCGACTTGGAGAAACGCATGGCGACGGTGCATGCGACCCGGCTGGAATCCATCGATGTGCAGAAAGCCAACAATCATTGGACGCGCAAAGAGTTCGAAACGCGCGCGCCGGGGTTGGATTGGCAGGTCTATTTCAAAGCCGCACGCCTGGATCGGCAGAACGTTTTCACCGTGTGGCATCCGAGCGCGGTAACCGGGCTTTCGGCGCTTGTGGCCAGTCAGCCGCTCGAGACGTGGAGAGACTATCTCACGCTGCGCGTCATCGAACACGCTGCGCCCTTCTTGCCCAAGGCTTTCGTGGAAGAGCGATTCGCGTTCTACGGCAAAGAGATGTCGGGTACGCCGAAGTTGCGTGAGCGTTGGAAGCGCGGCGTTGCGAACACGAACGATGCGCTGGGCGAAGCCGTCGGAAAGTTGTATGTGGAAAAATACTTCTCCGCCGCGGAGAAGGCGCGTGCCGAGACGATGGTGCGCAATCTGATCGCCGCCTTCGGTCAGCGCATCGATCGGCTGGAGTGGATGGCGCCCGAGACCAAGAGCAAGGCCAAAGCGAAGCTCGCCGCCCTGAAAGTCGGCGTGGGCTATCCGGACCGGTGGCGGGACTATTCCGCTCTGGACGTGGTTGCCGGCGATGCGCTCGGCAACGCGGCTCGCGCGAAGCGCGTCGACTATCAGCACAGTCTTGCGAAGCTCGGTCAACCCATCGATCGTTCGGAGTGGGTGATGACGCCGCAGTTGGTCAATGCGGTGAATCTCCCGGTGATGAATGCGATGAATTTTCCCGCTGCGATCTTGCAGCCGCCTTACTTCGACGCGAGCCGTGCCGCCGCGATGGACTGCGGCGCAACCGGCGCGACCATCGGCCACGAGATCAGTCATAGCTTCGATGATCAAGGCGCGCTGTTCGACGCGAGCGGCAAGCTGCAGAACTGGTGGACCCAAGAAGACTTCGCGCACTTCCAAGCGTCGGGCGAGAAACTGGCGAAACAATACGATGGCTACAAGCCGTTTCCGGATCTGGCGCTGAACGGCAAGCAAGTGCTGAGCGAGAACATCGCGGATCTGGCGGGGCTCGCTGTCGCTTATGACGCCTATCGTTTATCGCTGCAGGGCAAGCCCGCGCCGGTCATCGACGGGCTGACAGGCGACCAGCAGTTCTTTGTCAGCTATGCGCAAAGCTGGCGCGCGAAATTCCGCGATCAAGCGTTGCGGCAGCAAGTGATCACGGATGGACACGCGCCGAATGAGTATCGCGCGGACACCGTCAGAAATTTAGACGCGTGGTACACGGCATTTACCGTAAAGCCGCAACAAGCGCTGTATCTCGCGCCGCCGGAGCGTGTGCGCGTTTGGTAAGCCGTTTGCCTATTGCGCGCTGGCGTCTGCCAGATTCAGTGCACGCAGCAGTGCTTCGTCCTGCCCGGCGCGGATGCCGCCCAATGTTCGTTTAATCGGTACGGTGGGCGGCACGCCCACGAGATGCAGGCGTGTGCCATCGTGGCGCGTGACACGCATGCCGGTGAACGTGAAGCGAAAGCCGGTAGGTGTTAGAAACGTGTTCGTGCTGCCGTTCGCGCCGGCACTCGGCGAACCGATGATCTCCGCGAGCTTGTCGTCCGCGATGTAGCTCAGAACCGATTCGGCGTAGCTGATCGCTCGTCCATCCGTTAGTACAAAGCGCTTGCCTGCAAACGTCGTTTGCGCGGGCGTGAGGTTCCACCCGGCATCCTTCCATCCGCTCTGCTCACCAAAAGGACCGACGTACTGCGGCGTGTGCATCCACTTAGCTTGCTCGGCAGCACTGAGCAGATAGGGCAGCAACGCGGCGCCTGAGTCTTCGGGATAGCCGCGCAGATCAAAGATGACCGCTTTGGCCGCGGCGAGCGCTGCGAGTTGTGGCGTGATGGTTTCCATCTTCGCGCGCGTGAGATCGACATACCAAATCCCCGGTTTCAGGTCGATCAGCGGATCGAAGCGATGCGGCACGAGCCGTCCCGGCAACTCGTAGGCCAGCTGCACTTGAACGGGCTCACTCACATCCGCGCGCTGTAGCACGAGATCCGCGGAGCTGCCCTCTGTCCCCGTGCACAGCTCGAAAGCGGCACGCCACGCCCGCCATTGCGGCGAGCCGGAGACGGTCGCGTCCACTCGCGCAATGTATGCGTTGATCGGCTCGCCGTTCACGGAATCAATCACATCGCCAACTTGCACTTTCTCCGGCACGTCACTCACCGTGACAACCCATGCGCGATCGACAGGTTCCACCAGGATCGGCAGATGCGCACGCTTCGTTGTGTCTTGCGTGTCCACGACGAACCCCATTCCGTCGCGCACTTCCGAATTTAACTGCCGCAATGTTGCAAGATGCTCGGCACGATTCGTGCCCTGACCAACGGAGTCGAGCAGCGCCGGCAAACGCGACTCCCACTTCACTTTGACATCCACCCAATATGGATAGAAGTGGCGGTACACGTTCCAAGCGACTATGACATCCGCCTGCCGCGCTTCTAACAATTCAATGCTCGCTTCAGCGTCGGGCAGTGAATCCAATTGCCGCTCCAGCGTATCGAGCGCGGCGCGCTGTTCCAGGCCCACTTTGGCTTTTGCATCGGTGAGCACCAAAGGCACGCGCGCTCTGAGACCCATACCTAGATCGAAGTCCGCATACTGGTCCGCTGTGAGGGGGGCGTTGAAGGGTCCGTTAGAATCGCCTTTGCCTCGCAGGCGTAACCAAGCTTTTCCCTGCGGCGCATCGATGAGCTGTCGCGAGATATCCGCATTCGGTGACGTGCCGCCTTTTTTCCAAGCCAAAAGCTGCTGCTCGAAACCCGGATCGGCGATTTTGAGAGGCTCCCACACGCCGTCTGGGTTCTGGGTGGCAAGCTCCAAGTTGTCAAAGCCCGCAACCACGGCGCCCGTTGCTGTGACTCCGAATGCGATGCTGTCCGCGTCGGCATCGACCGTGCCGACGATCTCATAGGCCTGCCACTCAGCATCGCGGATCGGCCGATCGCTCATATCGACGCGCGCGCCGACTTGTCGCTTAGGCCGATCCACTCGCAACCACAAACCAGCGCCGGCTTGTTTGTCCGACTCAGCAGCGGTGGCCTTCGCCATTGCCTTGAGCCGTATCGGGCGCCCGCGCAGTGTCGTGGCGTCCAAGGTTTGCAGCGACGTGGTGTAGCCTCGAATAGGCGCTTCGCCGGCTCGATTCGTTCGAGCACTAGCGAACGAGCGCGAAGAGCTCGCGGTGCCGAGACTCACACCGAGATGGCGCCACGCGATGAGTGTTTGTGTCGTCGGGCTTGGCGCGCGCCGCGCAAAACTGCGGCCTGCCGGAATGATTTCGAGACCGACGGTAATCGGCGAGAACATCGCTGTCAGTTGCTGCTGTAGATCGCGCGCGTCTTTCGTTTGGCGCGCACGCTGCGCGCCGTACATCGCGAAACGCGACCAGTCGATCTCTTGTGCCGCATCGCTCGGATGGAAATAGCGCACCACACCATAGAGCCGCGCGAACGCAGCCACGCGCTCGGTTTCGCTGAAGGATGAGCGTTCGCCTGCGACAGGCGCAGCGAAGAGGCCGCTGCTCGCCGCGCATAGCAGCGAGCACAAACTGGAATGGAGTGGTTTCAATGCGCCGTCCTTGCCGCGACTCTTCAGAGCACGAGCGCCGATTGTCGACCTATTTGCCGCGTGACGACTCGACGAACTCTGCGAAACCGTGCACGAATTGCGTCACTCGGCCGCGAATGGCAGCGTCCACAATCTCGCCGGACGCATCGAACACCTTGCGGTTATCGCCAATATAGAGCGGCGAGCCATACCAAGGCCGCATACCGAGCGTTCGCACCACCTGCAGCCACGCGGTCTGCGAGAGCAGCGTGCCGAAGCGGCCCGGGCTCGTACCCATGATGGCGACAGGGCGATTCTTGAACACTCTCGAAACGTCGGCGGGCGGTCGCGAGCACCAGTCAATGGCGTTCTTGAACACGCCGGGTATGGAGTTGTTGTACTCGGGCGTGACGAGCAACAACCCATCGGCGGCAGCGATTTGGTCCTTCAGCGCGCGCACGGCGTCGGGGATTCCGTCGTTCGCTTCGATGTCGCCATCATAAAGGGGGATGCCATGAATTGAGGCCATCTCAATGGTGGTGCCGGCGGGGCCGGATGCCGCAGCGGCACGAAGCAGCGAGGCGTTGGTGGAGCCTTGGCGCAGGGCGCCGGAGATGCCGAGGATTTTTGCCATGCCGATGATCGTCGCATGGACCTCGCTGACCGCGATAGTCGCACGTTGCGATCGATCCATTTGCGGGAGTCAGGCGGGCGGCTTTTCGACGCTGGCGCTGCGTTACCAGCGCGCTCAACGTTGCGACAGCGCGCGTGACAGCCGGGGCTTATCTGCGCCGCTCGCCCGGCAACGGCAGCCCGCGAGGCGGGACCGGAGACGACTGCACGAGCGAGGTTGTCGTTTGGCCGTAAGCCAGGAATTGATCGAGGATGCGGTCGAGCTCGTCGAGGCTTTGAAGGTAGATGCGCAAGATGAAGCAGTCTTCACCGGTGATGCGATGACACTCGGTGACTTCGGGCACGTGCTGAGCCAGCTCGATGATCTTGGGTAGTTTGCCGGGCGCGGGCCGAATGCGTACGAACACTCCTACGGAATATCCCAAGGCGCGTGGATCGATCTCCAGGCGGTACCCCAAGATGACTTTGGCTTCTTCGAGCCTTTGAATGCGCTCGCGGATGGCGGGCGCGGACATCCCTACACGTCTGGCCAACTCCGAAATGTTCATGCGCGGATCGTCGCGTAGCAGACCTAGGATCTGCACATTGCGAGCATCCGTTAACAACTCCGACGTACGAAGGTTCACGACAGCATTCTCGTTCGAATTGAAGGTCATTCGATTCTATGACTTTCGAGTCGGGATTCAATACGGGGTGAATGCATGACAACTTGGCGCCCATGAAATCGATTGCTCCGAGCATCACACGGCGGGATAGCGCCGCGCGCACTCCCCCGCATCTCTATTTCCTGGTCAGCGCGATCTTCCACTACCTGGGGCCGGCATTTGCCGTCCTCTTGTTCGCCCACATCGCGCCGCTCGGCGTTGCATGGCTTCGCATCGGCAGTGCTGCGCTCGTATTCGCGGTGTGGCGCAAGCCGTGGCGGTTCTGGAAATCATTGGATCCATCGTCACGGCGAACGGTCATTGCGCTGGGTGTTGTCCTGGCCGCAATGAACTCGATTTTCTATCTCGCGATTGCACGCTTGCCCTTGAGCACCGTGGGCGCAATCGAGTTTCTGGGCCCCATCGGTCTTGCAGCGGCAGGAACGCGGACCATGCGGAATTTCGCAGCGTTGCTGCTGGCAGTTGCGGGCGTGTTCGTGCTCACGGACATTCGCATTGCTCACGAGCCGCTCGGCTTTCTGTTCGCGTTCGCGAACTGCGCGCTCTTTGTTTTGTATGTTGTGTTGGGCCATCGCATCGCGGGCGGTGAACCCGGCAAAGGCGCATCGGGAATCGATCGGCTCGCGGCCGCAATGCTCATCGCCGCCATCGCTGCGGCGCCCTTAGGCTTTATCGACGCCGCGCCTGCCTTCAAAGACCCCGTGCTGCTCGGCGCAGCGATCGGAGTCGGCGTCTCATCGTCCGTCATTCCGTACGTTTGCGATCAGCTTGCGATGGCTCGCCTCTCACGGTCTACCTTTGCGCTCCTGCTCGCTCTGCTTCCCGCGACGGCTGTGACGATCGGCGCAGTGGTGCTCGGGCAGATTCCGACA
>Ga0307515_10021656_pt1 | contig 11381 bp, 5 predicted proteins | sample 17_EM_MG_FD_194513 | JGI IMG/M metagenome (GOLD analysis project Ga0307515, IMG submission 194513) | Populus trichocarpa ectomycorrhiza microbial communities from riparian zone in the Pacific Northwest, United States - 17_EM | ecosystem: Host-associated > Plants > Roots > Unclassified | place... | reverse complement strand
TAAGGGCAAAATCAAGGGAAAAATATTAATAAAAAATAATTAACACCTACAATTTCTGAAATCTTAGACCCGAGTTCAATAAAAAATACTTAACTTTCAACAAACTTAATTTTGAATGGTGAAATCGTGAAAAAAATATTAATAAAAAATATTGCAAAAGAAACAATGAAAATAAAATTTGATATAAAAAAATTGAAGAAGAATGAAATTTTAATTAAAAAACAATTAAAAAATGATCTCAAACAAAATAAATAGCAAATAAAATAATAAAAATTAAATTTGAAAGATAAAAAAAATACTAGAGGGAGAAATTAAAAAATAGTTGTAATTTGATAAATTATTTATAAATTAAAAAATAATTGCATTACTACCCTATTTTTGACCCCATCTTTTGATAAATTTTTGAAAAATACTAAAAATAGCAAAAAACAATGAAAACCCAAAAAATTACGTTCTTAATATATTTATATTTTTTTAGTATTTTCAATGTCAGCTTAAAAGAATTTAAATTTCAAAGGTTTTTTTATTGAGGAAAATATTGCTTGTATTTTTTAAAATTAAAATACAGATATTTGACTAAGCAATTAGAGAAAACGAAAAGATTTTCCACCTATAAATAGGTGCTCAAACAACACAATAGAGGGGCGATATTTTGAGAAGAAGGGGGATAAAAAAAAAAATAGCCAGAAGGGAACCCTAAAAAATAAACAATCCTTCATCATCTTCTCTGAGCCAAAGCCAAAACAATCTTACCCCTAATGCTTATTTCATTGCCTTTTCTTTTAAGGACAAATTTATAATTAAACTAAACAATAAATATCAATAAATAGAAATCTATATCTTGATGCAGTAACTTGATAGAGTGAACGAACCACTTTCTTCTCATTTTAACTTCTTCTGTTCTCAAAACATAGAAAACACATACAGCTCTTATACAGAATAATCTAAGGCATGAGATTTAAGCTGTTTCAAGTCAGCAAAGGCACTGGTCAAGAAAATAATTCCCCGGGTGCATAATTTGAGATGAAAGGGGGTGTCCTTTCTTGGTGGAGGTCATTTCTACCAAGTTCCTAAGCATAGATACTTGATTGTGAAGAAGAACAAGAAGGATATAGCAAGACAATAACCCCAGCAGAGAAAACTACATTCAAGAATCCTGTTTCCTGCAATTTCTCGAATCTCCATTATGACAGATGAAATTCCAATCAGGAGACAAAAGATAGCACCAGCAATGCTATTGCGCAATCCATCTACCAGCCGGTCAGGCGAGATGACAAATAGGATAAAACGAGAAACTGCAGTTCGTAAGCAAAAAGTACGATTGTTGATGCAAAAATTTCAAATGTCGATGCGAAGGATAAAATAATTATCATATTCTAGAATAATGCAAACCTGGAAAGGTTTCAGGAAAGAATAGGTTTGCCGCAATAGCAAGAAAAGCAATCCAGTAACCAAATTGTCCTCTGAATAAAAGTATTAGTACTTTTGGTGAATCAATGGCAGAAAAAAATGCAAATCAACCAAAGTTATGATTATGAAACTATGCAAGCACCTTACAACTTTGAACAACACTGTTGGGAAACTTGTGAGCAAATAGAATACAAGAAGGGTAGTCTGCACAGATGATTTCCGTCCTACTCGGTTCAGGATCAACAAGAATCTGTTGGAAATGGCAAAAAAAAGTCCAATTCCTTGAATAAGAAATTGCTAAAACAATAAATAGACTAATATTCAGACTTCAACACTAAAAACCAGGTAGACCATGTAAACAATAGAATGTTTCTGTTCAGAGAGAGTGAAAATGACAAGACTGTAATGTTGTTATGCCTCCTGATCGAAGCATTTGCAAGCTATGGCATCCTTTGTTAGAATCAATGAGAAACAAGTTGTTTGAACTTCGATAGCCTTTTGAACAGCATCAACCAGAAAAAATCCCATAAGGTTTTTTATAATCCGCCACAAAAAAGTACTACTACTCCTAGTATTTTTTTCTTTTTTATCAGCGCAAACAATCCAGCTTTTTATTGAGGTACAAGCAATGAATTCTCCAAAAATACTTGATGCACTCACTTATCCAAATTGGAAGAGCAACCAAGAAAGGGTTTGCGTGTTATCATCAAAGCTACTAAACTAGAAAGTGGTATAGAAACAGCATAAATCCAACTTGCGGTGGTTAACTACACAAAATGAATCACCACATAATATGAAGCATTTACTCCCAAACCATAGTATTCACAAGCAGTAGAGGTCATAAAAAGTCTAACTTCTCATAGATTCCTATACAACCCCACCAATATGACACAGGGAAAAGTGCAGTATGATAATTCGATGAAGTAAAGTATATAACAAGACATGATTTTTCTTCTTTTGAGCAATCAGTTAACATTGATGGTGAAAATTAAAGATGAAAACGGACTTTAAAGTATGAAAGGCTAAAAAAATTGAGAAGAAACTCACATAGTAAAGATGGTTCCACCCCATTGAAAACTAGCTCGAGCCCAGCTAGATCTTGATTCTATAGCTTCTGCTACTGCTAATGATGTTGAGTTATATACATTAAAACTTGAAGCCATCTCTGTTAATCCCGTTTCAGTCAAATTCCCCCGATTTCTTTCCTTTTTGACAAGAAATCAACTTTCAAGAATCATATGATCTTCCTTCTTCTTTCTTGACAAATCCCTCTCTGTCTGTCTCTCTCTCTCTCTCTCTCTTGGAAGGAATATGAGACGAATTGGAAGGAGACTGACTGACTGTACCATGTAGACTGAGCTAATGGTAAACCACGTGGCAGTCCATGTGGCCTTATGGTTCCTACTTCCTATCAAATTCTATTCCCATGTGAGCAGAAAACGTTATTTTGGGCTTTGTTGCCGTAATGGTCGATTTATAGGCTTGGGCTTTCTTACACTTGAACCTGAATATCGTTATTTCAATTTCATTTGATTTTTTTCTTTTCATAAAGGAAATGTATATCACTATGGATATGTTTTTTATATATATATCACGGAATTTGTTAAATGAAAAATATAAAATAATATATTTATTTAATATAATAAATTAAAAAACATATTAATTGATAAATCAAAAAATAGTTTGTAAGCTCTAATTAAAAACTAAAATAAGAAATTAATTTTTTCGGTAAAAAGTAAAAGATAAATATAAATACAAATAATTTATCTTAGCTATCCATTTTATTTTATATTTTAATTATTTATCTTGGATATTTGTAGAAATAATTCAAAATATTTATTATCATTTAAAAAATAGTTAAACTAAATAAGTTTTAAAAGAAAGAGGATATTAATTAAAAATTCAATTAAAAAACAAAACAAATAAAAACAATTCAAAGGCTTCTGGACTTGAAAATCTCTCTCTCTAATGTGCGGACCACAAATCATGTCTAAAACTGTAGGAAAATAATTTATTATAGATAAAACGATTGATCCAAATCTAGATGGATTACTTATAAAACAAATATATATAATTTGGGAGGTCAAAGTAATTATTTTTCATTTCTGTTAATCAATTTGAATTTTTTTTATTTTAATATCAAACAGTAAGTGAATTAGAGTGATATATATTGATATGAGTAGTGTTTAGATTTTTTATGGTTTACAGTTAGCCTATTTAAAAGTATAGTTGCGGTTGCTTTTCAAAATGCTTTTAATAATAAAATGTATTAAAATGATATTTTTTATTTTAAAAAAATTATTTTTAAAATTAGCACATTAAAACGATCCAAAATATTAAAAAATTAATATTTAATAAAAAAACAAATTGAATTTTTTGAAAACGCGGTTGGCCCGTGTTTCCAAAAGCTCATTTAAGTGTTTTTTAAATTTTTATGTTTTTTTTTTCAACTTTACTCTGCTTTTAGTAATTTTCAGGTTCTGTAACAAATACCTTCTTGTTCTTCATTATCATTATCATTATCATTATTATTATTATCATCGTGATTACTAACACTATCATTATTACCATTATTATTATCATTTTTATTATTGTTAATACTATTGTTATAATTATTATTATTACTACCACCACCACTAATATTACTATTATTTTTATTTTTATCGCTATTATCATTGTTTTTATTATTATTACTGTTATAATCACTACTACTATTATTATAACAGACTATTATTACCATTATTATTACTTTTAATAGTATTATTATTAGTATTGTTATTATTGTTACAATTATTAGCACTAATATTAGCATCACTACTACTGTTATTATTATTACCACCATTATTAACATTATCATCACTATAAGTATTATTATTAATATTGTTAATATCATTATCATTATTACTACTACTACTACTACTACTACTACTATTATTATTATTACTATTATTATTATTATTGAAATAAAAAAAAATCATAAACTTAATTTGAAGGACAAAATTAAAAACCATAAAAAATTTGGAGCAAAAGAAACAAATAAGAAATTAAAAGAAGAATGACCAAATCGAAACAAATATCATTACTATTGAAAAAAATCATAAATTTGATTTGAAAGATAAAATAAAAAACTATAAAAACTTTGACAAAAGAACAAAAAAAAATCAAAAATAGAAAGACCAAATAAAAAAATATTATATACACAAATTAGAATTGAAGAACAAAATTGAAAACAAATAAAACTTCTAAAAAAGAAAAAATTACTAAAATCAAAAAGCAAAACTAAGAGGATGGATTATGAAACACCAACAAAAATTAGAGACATATTTAGTTTTTTTGGGGGTAGGAGAGAAAAATGAAAAAAAAAAGAGGATCATTAGTGATAAACCGATCATTTTTAAATGACATGGCCATCCATAAAGGAAGAGGACACAGTAGCAAACAAAGTGACACGACAAAGGTATATTTTTTACCGGCAGGAAACACCGCACGTGTCGTCTAAAATACATAGCACCTCCTAATTTACTGGCATGTGCACAACACGTGCCAACAACTTTCTCAACTAAAACAATAATAATAAAATGGTAAATTATATTATCACCCTTAACAAACCTGATAATTATAGAAAACAATTAATATGAAAATACAAATATATCCATATGCCAATGACTTAAAAAATTTAACTTCAGGGTTAAATTGCAAACGATTTCTCATGTATATTCCTTAATTTTTTTTTTCAAATTATATACAAGTATGCTAAACAAAATAGTGAGTTAAATTATTTAATTTATATTGAGTTATTTTCCCTAAGCTAAATCACTTGATTTTTTATCCAGTTAAGAAGTAAAAATAATATTATTTTAATAAAAAAAATAATGTTATTTTATTAAAAAAAATGGTATTCATTGTCTTGATTGTTGTTTTTTTTATCATTCTCTTGGTTTTTTTTTTAATTTTTTTATAATTTAGTTCTTATTTTTTTATTTATTTTTTTTTATCTTTTTTTTTAATTTTAAAGTAATTTGATACCAAAAGCATTGAAGTACTTTTACTATTTATTTAAAAAGAAAATAACGACAAAGCTCCTAGTCAAAAGTTTGTTCTGTTTTGTCTATAAAGTTATTTTATTACTTTCAGTGTTAAAAAAAAAATATTCGTACCACCAATTATTTTTTAAAAGATATTATGTCGCAATAAAAAAACAAAATAACCTCTATTCTCGGACTTTATTTTTGTGTCGAGAGAAGCAAAACGCAAAAAACACTATGGTTAGATAGTGTTTAGCACTGTAATTCAAAAGTATATTTAAAAAAATTTAAAAATTTAAATTGTTTTTACTTTAAATTAATATATTTTTAATACTTTTATATTATTTTGATGTGATAATATCAAAAATAAATTTAAAAAATAAAAAATATTATTCTAATATATTTTAAAATAAAAAATACTTTTAAAAAAATAAAATTCTTAACAATAAATATAGTGAATTTGAATCATCCAACGACAGTTAATCACGAGTTTGACTGATCGAATAAAATACATTGCTCGGAAATTGCTTGGAAACTTCGCCAGAGCTCACGTATTGACTACACTGGGGACAGTTGCCTTCACTTCAATGTAAAGATGCCTGTTGTCAGGGGCTCCGGAGACTGGGAAAGCAAGGGCATCAGTGGTACGATGTCTGTTGTAAGGGGCTCCGGACACTGGGAAAGCAAGGTCATCAGTGGTACGATGTCTGTTGTCAGGGGCTCCAGAGAGTGGTAAAGCAATTGTTTAATTCATTACCGAGGAAAAAACAATTGTTTAATTTAACTTTTTTTCCAATCATTTGTAAAGCAAATTAGTGTGATCTATAATGCTCTTTACGTATTTTTTTTTTATTAGTCAAGAGTATTTATAAGTACATTTATATATTAATTGAGATAATATCTTGTTCACTAATAATTGTAAAAAAATTATTCTCACATATGGATGATGTATTAAAGAAAAAAAATGCTCTCTCAAAATTTGAACTGCAGAAGTCAGGATACATGAGAAGTAATTAAATCTTCTCATCCACCAAATATCTATTTTTTATTAGATAAGTCTATTTTTTATTAGAAAATTATTAAATATTAATAAAAAAATATAATTCATAAATTACGGTGATATTCACTAATAAAACATAACATTGCTTTTTCATCGGTATTCATTGATGATAAACACTTGTGCAATACTTAATAATATATTGTGATTTGTGCACCCATTCTATAATGGTTAATCAAAATCTTTTAAAAGATCAAAAAATCTGGATGCGTCTGCATTTTGTTCTTCATCTACAATTGAGCATTCACCTGCATTACTTCGATTCATTCTTATTGCATCTATAACTATACTTTTATAACAATTACTATGATCATCTACAACTCCATACATGTTGTTAGAACTAAAAGTTGATCCAACCATCCTTTGTATCATGGTCTCATAAGGAACATATGGTTTTCCGTGTGCAAACCAACACAAGTATTTCTCCATGAATTTTTTTTATAGAAGATGCACTGTTACAACATTTGAATCAAGAAATTTTTTATTTTTACACTTTTTACATAGACATCTAATACTGCCCCCACTAATATTTCTTGGATTACATAGTACATAATTAATAAAACCCTCAACCCTATTACAATAATTCAACATGCCACTATCAGAAAATCGATAAATACAAACGGAAATACCGAGGGAATATTTCCGTCGGTAAATTTCCGAGGGATTTTACCGACGGAAATATTCCCTCGGTATATACCGAGGGAATTACAATGGAAAAAAAAATAAAACAATGCAAAAAAAAACGATGACGTGTCATTTTTACAAACAAAATTACCGATAGAATAAATTCCGTCGGTAAATTCGTTGGTAAACTGTGAACACTGTTCATCATGTCAATTACAAAGGGAATCACCGATGGAATTTTCTATCGGTATTTTCCACAGAGCTCCAGAACTATTCACTTTCCAATTGCACTATTAATTGTTGTTCTTTACGGACAAAATCACCGACGAATTGAAAAGTCATCTGTGTTATTTGATGTTTTTTTTGAAAAAATTCAATTAATTTAAAATTTTCATTTAAATATTACTGACAGAATCACTAACGGATTGAAAAATCATCGGTGATTGTTGGCCGTTTCTGAAAACTATTTATGAAATTGAAAATTTAAATTAAATATTACAGACGGAATTACTGACGGAATAATTAAAAAATATTAATATTTAATTATCCGTCGGTAATTTCGTCGCTAACGCGCCCTAATAAAAAGCCTGAATCCCCTTATTTCCCAAGAGACAGACTCATTTCTTCTTCTTCTTCTTCTTCACTATATGTAAAAAACATCAATATCTATTTCTTTCTCTTCTCTTCTTCTCCATGCTCGGGTATGTCTTCTTCTTCTTTCTTCTTTTATCCTCTTAGTTTTTTTTTAATTAATATGCTTTATGAAAAATTTTCTCTCTCCTTAGCTTCACTTGCAACTACATTAAGGTAATATTTTTTTTCATTTTTTTTTCATGATTTTTTTCACTATATTTGTTTTTTATTTTATTTTTAATTGTTTTTGTTCTTAATAATTGTATAAATGTTGTCGTGAGATTTTTTTTTCATATGAGATCAATTTTTAGTTGATTTATTTATAGGATTTTTAAATTTTTAGCAATTGCAACTTCATTTTTTTCATATGAATTTTTTTAGTTGAATTTATTTTTTCATTTTATTTATTTGTTGCAAATTTGTTTGAGTTGATTTTCTTATTCTTTTATCCAAGCATTTTGAGTATATATTATGGAGTGTTGATTTATGTTAATTTAATTATTTTATAATTTTATAAAATGGATTTTTTTAAATGTTTTTAAATAATTACCGACAGAATTACCGATGGTATTTTTCGAGAGATATACCGAAGGAATGAAGCGGGTATTTTTTTTTACGCGTCTGTTCCGTCGGTAATAATATTTTTTTTATTACCAACGAATTTACCGACAGACAAAAAATTACCTATTAAAGATTCACCGATGGAGAATTTCTGTCGGTGATTTCGTTGGTAAATTAATTACCAACGGAATATGTGTCTTATGCCGACGGAAAAATTCCGTCGGTAAAACTGTTAAATCTTGTAGTGTGCACACCCCTTCGACTGAAACTCGATACATTCAAGAACGATCATCCATTACTTGTATGAAACCTATATAGAATATTGATGATAACATGTATTAATTAATTATGTGAAATAAGCAAATTATCGGTACCCAACTAATTAGCTATCATTGGTTTAATCAAACTTATTCAATCTATTTTAACAGTATCCTTAAATCATTATCAATTCTCTATAAAAATTCAAATTCCTTCAAATTTACTGAAATTTTCAACTTAACAATAAAATTGATAAAATATGAAACTTGCCCATTAAGTAAGCTATTATTTATTTCATTATAAAACACATAAGTTACAAAATCAAACTCAATTTCATCAAATGACAAACAAATATATATTTTTTAAATCTCAAACAAACTCCAACATGTACAAATCATACATTCATATAACAAATTTTTACGGGAAGAAGCTATAAAACAAGTAAACACAAAAACAAACTACATTACTACATCAAAATGCCAAGAAAATCAACATTTTAAAAAATAAATTACAACAAAAAATAGGTAATTTTCCTTACTTGATGTGACGAATCTTCAAAAAAAAAATAAACCAGAACAGGGGCATTAATAGACTAAGTGTTGGGGTGGCTGAATTTGTGATGATGAGAGCTTGATTTATAATAAAAAAAAATATGTGGGTGCCGTGTGCTATTTTCTTCAGGATAAATAGGTGGGACATGGGGGGTCGTATGTCAAGTTATAATTTAAATATTATTGATGGATTCATTGACGGGTATACAAGTATATTTTCTCGGTAATTTTGTATGTAATAATGACACATTATTTTTTTATTTTTTCATTTTCAATTGTATTTCATACTGTAGTCACTAATAGAAAATTTCTATATATACAGAGAAAAATTGTGAGAAAATAATTCAAAGTTTCAACAATGGCTACCATATTAATTTGTAATTAATAATTTTACATTGTCAAGTTTATCTGTAAATAGCTTATGTTATATAACATAGTGATCACCGTGGGAGTAAGAAGAAGAATAAGAAAGTATGTTTGAGAGTTTGAAAAGGAAAGTGTCCTCCACTCCTTGTTATGTTCTAAATTATTGAGCGAAATAAATTTGTTTTTCTTTATTATAAATCCTCCCTTTGTGTTTGTTTGTAAACCACCATAAATGCTTTCCTATCGCACTCCCACCCTGATGATGAAGATCACTTCAAGAACACACTAAAACATATGAAGTTGGAAACTCATTTTCGAACTCCAATTTGCTTCATCGATCGAGGGATAATAATATCCATTAATTAATTATATTTTGATTGTCCAAGACATAATATAGATCTGTCAACGAGATTATGAATAAGAAAATGATAAAAGAAGAAAAATATAAATACTACGAATAATAATAAAAATGGTATTAATCAAACGTAAGTTATGCTTTATTTCCGAATTTGATTCCACCTGACACCACAGGCATAACTGTTGGATTGTTTGGTCTCTTATTCTTTTGACTCACGCCAACAAGGGATTCTCAAACACGAGGACAGAAGGAAAGGATTCTCTCTGTTTTTTTGTCCTGCTCTTTTATCATCATAGATGCAAATATATATCATGAGAATCAAGCTAGCAAATTCTCTTTTTTTTATTGGATATTATTTACAAATTCAAAGTTCCAAATCAAGCCATCATTTGATTAAACTCGTAAAAATCAAGAACTCCATTACCATCAATATCAAAAACCTGAATCATGGCCACGCACTCATCGTACGACTTCGCATCTCCTAGACGACGCAGCATCCTTTGCAAGCCCTTAGGGGTTATGTATCCCGATCCCTTCTCCATTTCGAACATTTCAAAGGCCATTTTGAGATCATCAGTATTATCATTAGCCTCCCTCTTCATTAGCCTCAAAAAATCCTGGAAGTCCAACAAGTTGTCCTGGTCTGCATCGAGATCATTGATCGCCAACTGTGCCTCTTCATGTGACATGTACTCCCCTATGGATCCAAAGTATGCCCTAAGTTCTAGGGCTGAGATCCTTCCATCACCATCACTATCGAAACAACGAAAAACTTCTCTAAGCTCATCTTCTTTAGTGCTATCTTTTTTTGGTGTACATGGAGACATAGGAGAGTTAGGGGAACTTGATGTTGAGCTAGACTTTGATCTACGACGATGGAGGCTTAACCTAAGACCCTTGTTAGAGAACCACTTGGAAGATTTTGAAGCTCTTTCAGTTTCCATGAGGGAAGTGAAAACGAAATATATATATGTAAGAAGTTATAAAGTAACAACCGGGCATGCAAGTGTTTAAATAGATAGGGGAAAGCAAGCATCGTATTTATTTTGAAATAAAAATATTCAACAGTGGAAGTTGCAACGAAATGGCACCAGTGCAGAGAAGATGACTGGCAACGTATGCCATTCGTTATGGGAAATTGCACGGCAACTTCCTAAAGGATTCCAAGAATTGATTGACCACTGCCCTTCAATATATTTTTTGTAACTTGCACGCTCCATATATATAGTGTCAAACACATGCCTCCCCATGTTCAGTATATTTGCATATTCTCTTCTTTTTCTTTTTCTTTTTCTTTTTCTTTTTCTTTTTTTGTTCGAAGTAAACGAAATCCCTCCCAAAAGATAAGCAAATTCGATCTCATCAGATCCTCCAATATTTTCGGATCAAATATCACAATTAAGTTTGGTGGAAAAAAAATTATTTGACGTTATCTTTTATTATCTCACTGATTCTTCCAATTCTATCTCAATTTTCGTAATGATGGTGTCCACCAAATGCTACATTGAGTGTAAACATGATTTTACATACACTCGAGT
>Ga0307515_10021655_pt1 | contig 11381 bp, 5 predicted proteins | sample 17_EM_MG_FD_194513 | JGI IMG/M metagenome (GOLD analysis project Ga0307515, IMG submission 194513) | Populus trichocarpa ectomycorrhiza microbial communities from riparian zone in the Pacific Northwest, United States - 17_EM | ecosystem: Host-associated > Plants > Roots > Unclassified | place... | reverse complement strand
ATATATATATTCTTCCATGTTAGGTTTTGTTTTTATTTTTTTAATTTTATTATTCAATATTTAATTAATTTTGAATGGGTTTTCATATTTTTTTTTATCATATAATAAAAAAAATAAACTTAATAGAGCCTATGAGCTTGTTTGTTTTTTTGAACTTGTGGAAGTTGATAAGATCATATTAAAACAAATTCCACACCATTCCACACCAATATAAATTAAGCTTCGTTCCAAAGAGTTTCTCTATCTTTTTATTTTGGTTTTTTATTATAATTAAGTTCATTTAAAAGTAATTTAGTCTTTTATAAATATAAAATATTAATATAAAAAAAATAACTGGCCAAAGTATGGAAGTACCTACTATTTATATTTCATGTTGAATTTAATTCATATTTTTTTATTACTATTTATTTTTTTTATCTTTTTTTAATTGATTTTTTTCTTTTAATTTCATCCTTAAATATTTGATTTTTGTGGAATTGGTCTTCGTGCTTCTTCTTTTTCGCTTTTCTTTCTATAGGATTATCTAAATCCTATGCCCATAGTCGTGAGGTTAGCAAGTTAACCTGGGTTGATTTAATTTTTTTTTAATTTACAGTTTCATGCCTTAATATTTTTTTTTAATTTTTCTTTGTTGTTTTTTTTTTATTTTGCCTTCTACGCTGTCAGTCTTAGTCTAATGACCACGATCATGAATTTTGAAGGTTAGCATTGGTTGACTTTGTTTTTTTTTTTTTTTACATCCTTTTTTAATTTTTTTTTAGTTTTCAACATTTATTGTTTTTAGAGTTAGTCTTTGTGCTTCTTTTTTTTCTCACTTTTCTTTCAATGGGGTTATCTCAATCATGTGCCCACGATTGTCAGGTTACCAAGTTAACCCTGATTGAGTCATTTTTTTTTTGTTGATTTTTTTAGAATTATTTCTTTTTCAATATCATGTCTCTGGATTTTTTTATTGAGAATTTTTTTTTGTTTTCTTTCTGCACAGTAAGTTCTAGCCTCATGATCACGATCACGAGTTTTCAAGGTTAACATAAGTTAAAAAAAAAATTAAGTTCTTTTTAAGTTTTTTTTTCAATTTCATCCTTCAATATTTAATTTTTTAGGGATTGGTCTTCGTGGTTTTTTTTTTACTTTCTTTTCTACAAGGTTATCCCAATCATGTGTTCCTGGTCACGGGGTAAGTGGGTTAACGCGGGTTAATCAAGATCTTATTTTTTTTAAATTATTTTTTTCTAATTTCATCATTCAACATTAGGTTATTTTATAATTAAACTTCATAGTTTGATTCAATTAGCTTTCTTTTGTGACTTTCTTTTATACCTTTTATTGGCATATATAATAGTTTAATTTAATTAAAAATAATATATTATAAGAAACATAATTATTAAACACAACTTAGTACATGACACGTGTTGCGATATCAAATATTTTAATGTTTTTTTTTTAATTTTATCATTCAACATTTAATTTTTTTTTTTAGAATTGGTCTTCATGCTTTGTTTTAAATTTTTTATGGGGTTATCTCAATCATTTGCCTATGGTTGCAAACTTGCAGGGTTAACACATTTACACGAATTAACTTAGATCTATTTTTTTTCATTGTTTTTTTTTTCTCAGTTTGTCATTCAACATAAGGTATTTTTATGGATGAATTTCATGGTTTGATTCAGGTCACTTTCATTTATGATTTTTTTTTACCTCTTATTGGCACATATGATTGTTTCATTAAATAAAAATAATATTATACAAAACATAATTATTAAACAAAACTAAAAACATAGCTTGAGTTGAAAGATCAAATATCCTAATTTTAGTTATTTTTTAATTAAATATTAATTTAATTAATTAAATACTTGATTTGTGATTGAGAATTTTTTATATAAAAAATTAAATTGAAAAAACTTACATGTTTATTTCTTTATTAAAAAAATAACCCACCCGTGATAAAGCGAAGCACAAACCAGTATGTATTCATATACAATGGGACGGTTGTAGTAGTACTTATTCAAGTAAATACGGGTCGCTATAATGTTACCTATCCACATATTTTGAAGGGCTTAAATTGAAGAAAAATATCCAAGAAATCTTAATCCAAATTCATGGGCTCGTTTAAGCCACAATGGGCACCCAAATTCCATCCTTTATTCCCTTAGTTCCAGGCAACCTGTCAAAATATGACGTGGCACAGTTTAGAGGGTGCGCGGCGCTTCCACATGGGACCCACGTGGGAAAAAGAAAGGGGGAGTTGAATCAGTGGGGTAGGATGGTAATTGAATATCCTATCATATCTTTTATTTTCCAGATGTTAGCACTAATTAACACGGAAGGTATCTAACGTCATCATATGCTGCAAAAGTATCCATCTCCTTCTATTCTACTACACCTAACCACGTTGCTCCCACCTCACCTGCTTGCCTTTGCCGTTCTCTTTGCGCTTCCTAATGTTTTTTTATTTCCAAATATATAAAAAATTAATCATTTTTAACTTGTAATTTTCGTAAATAAAATGAATAACCAATATAAAAAAGCATAATGAAAAACTTAATTTACTTGTGGTATATATTTTTCCTTTACAAGTACGAAAACATACAAGTTTTTTTGTCTAGCAGTTGCCCTGACTGCAAATAAACATGTTATATTCATTTATAACCGTAGTTAGATATAGTAATTGTACAAATTAAGAAATTGTTAAATCTTATGATTAACATGATGTAAATCCTCAATAATTATTATATTAGTAACTACACGGCTCAAATATAAAAAAAAAACAAACCTTTTAATTTTAAATTTTTACAATTAATTATCTACTGTAAGCAATGACGGAGGCAGGAGGGTTGGTAGAAACCTCGGTTTCTATAAAGAAATATTTTTTCGAGGTCTTTTCTTATAAATATTTATAATTTTACTTAAAAATAACTGAAATTTTAACTTTTTAAATTTATTCTCATTAATTTTTTTTTATTGCTCCGCCATTACTGTAAGGTTCTTTTGCCTTTTTATTCATTAGGGAAGCGGTGACCCACAACATCTATCCAATGTTCTCATGTAGATGGGCAGTTAATCAATGAAAATATGCCCAAAAAAGGATAGATTGCAATGAAGTGGCAGCATGATATTGGCTGTTCATCTTCTAAAGAAAAGGGAAGCGCAACAGTGGAAAGCACCCAGAAATGATAGTATTAACGACCGCAAAAAAACCGACATGAATGGTAGAAACGGCAAGGTCTTCGATTAGAGAAGCAAGCCGTCTCTTTCTCTCCCCCATCATCGTGATACACACCCCTTTCCTTATTTTCTCTCTCCCCACTTTCTCTCCCACAAAATAACTTTCCTATTACCTTTCAAGCACTGAGTTGAATACACACACGCACCCATAAACCAAAACACTAACCTCTTATTTATTTACACATACATATATCCATATGAATGAGCATAAGCAACAAGGTCAGGCTTTTCTTGGAGGACTTGTTTCGCATCATCTTAGCTATTTCTACTGTTGTTGTTGGTTTCATGAGCAGCAACAGCAGAGTTTGCAGCGATGAAAGACCGTAGGAAACGAGATGTTGTTTCATGGAACAGGTTCTTTTGGTGCACTCTTTTTCTTGTCTTCTCTTGTGTTCTCTTCTCTGGCTTCACTTTCTCCACTTTTCGCTTCTTCTTCTTTGGAGGTAATAATCTTTTTTCTTTCTTTCTTGAATATTTGAGTTATTACCTTACATATTTAATTATCTTGGGATTAATTATTAAATTTTGATTTCTGGGATTTTTTTTTATTAAGATGTGTGTCGTTAGTTTCCTTCTGGGTCTCCCTTAAACCTTCCTAATTATTATAGCACATGGCCATCATTCATTTCTCAAAAAGGATTGAACTTTCCAAATAAAAACTGAACTTGCTAAGTTTAGTATATTACTTAGTAATAATTTGCCAAGTATGTGTTAATTTTGATTAGTTATTTTATTTTATTTTTGAAACAGAAAAGTTTCACCCGGAAATTGTCTCAACATGGCGGACGCCGGCGATGGAGGCACTTTCCGGCGATTCTTCTGCGGTCCCGGCACCATCAATTCGTGAAACAGTTATACTTCCAGACCAGGTTCTAGTTTTCCTAAAATACCCTCCATCGTCTCGGTTATTTACAAAAGAGGACCTCCTATGCGTTTATCTCTCGGCTAACAAATCATCATCCCAGTCGCAGCGCAGGCTGCCCCCAAATCACATAGACGGTAAGGATTGCGATGACCAGATCGTACGGTGTCCACTCATTCCACGAGGCTACACTGTTTCGCTAGCTTTGAAATCTGGCGGCTATATCCATCCGGGACCCACTCACAAGTGGGACTCGCTTGTCTATGAAGCCTTGATAGACCGTGATAATACTACAGTTGTTTTTGTCAAGGGGCTTAATCTACGGCCGGAGAAACTTTCTAACGCTTCAAGGTTTGAGTGTGTGTACGGCTGGGATTTTAGGAGACCCAAGTTTTTGCTACGATCTCAAGTCATATCAATGGCTCAAGAGATCGTACGGTGCAAAACCCCTTTGAGTGTCTTGGGTGCCCCACAAATGGTCAACAGCTCCATCAAGGCATCCATTAGAGTGAAAGGTAGAGGAACATTACACTCCATAGCCCGCCCGGGGCTCCGGTCGAAGCCCCAACCTGGTCCACCGGAACGAAAACCACATGAAATGTGCATATGCACAATGCTACGCAATCAAGCTAGGTTCTTAAGAGAATGGGTCATGTACCATGCCCAAGTTGGAGTACAGAGTTGGTACATTTACGACAACAACAGTGATGATGACATTGAAGATGTTATGGAGTCACTAGTCCAGGCGGGTTTTAACATTTCTAGGCATGTTTGGCCATGGATCAAGACCCAGGAAGCAGGGTTCGCACACTGCGCGCTAAGGGCACGAGAGTCGTGCGAGTGGGTTGGCTTCATAGATGTAGATGAGTTTTTTTATTCTCCTCTGGGGTTAAGGTTGCATGATGTGATTAGCAATCAATCGGGGTCTGGAAATAACGTTGCTGAGATACGTACTTCGTGCTACAGTTTTGGGCCGTCGGGGCTCAAGCATCTTCCGCCACAAGGAGTGATGGTAGGGTATACGTGCCGACTCGGAGCACCGGAGAGACACAAGAGTATAGTGAAACCTGAAGCATTGAATTCCACACTGATCAACGTGGTGCACCATTTTCATTTAAGCGAGGGTTTTAGGTATGTAAATGCTGACAGGGGAGTTTTGGCTATTAACCACTACAAGTATCAAGTGTGGGAGGTGTTCAAGGAGAAGTTCTACAGGAGGGTAGCTACTTATGTGGCTGATTGGCAGAATGAGCAAAATGTTGGGTCCAAGGACCGAGCCCCGGGCTTGGGGACCAGAGCTGTTGAGCCTCCAGATTGGTCAAGTAGGTTTTGTGAAGTGACAGACACTGGGCTCAGGAACCTGGTATTGCAGAAGTTTATGGACCCATTAACCAACCATTTGCCATGGGAGGAGCTAGGAAGAGGTTATGGAAATTAATGAATACGGTTTTCGTACAGCAAAACAATACGAGGAGGATGATTATGCCAAAGGGTAAAAGGGTCTTCGTGACTTGTAAGAGAAATGGGACTTCTGATGTTAATTATGATGTACAAATACAGGGATGGGTTTGTAGATGGATTCTTTTTGTGCAGATATGCTTAAAACAAAGATAAGATCATCCATGGAGTGGGACTGTGGATCGTATAGAATGTTGATAAATCATTGTTGCAATTATTTCTATTTTTCTTTGTAGGTTAGGGGACATAAAAACAATGCGTGCTTGCTATTTTCAAGGCTTCCGAACGGATTCAAATTATTATCGAAAGAAAATTCAATTGCCCAAATCCAATAATTTTGATGTGCTCTAGCACTGCAAATACATTGATTTTGAGTTGAGATTTGAGCAAGTGAAATCTAGGTGACATATCTTATGACATCATTATTGTCATTAATCTGAGCGGTTGAATATTGCAATTATGAAATCACAAATTTATTTACAATACACAGCATGCTAAGTTGTGATACAGGATAAACATACGAAAAAAATATAAAAATCGTTATTCATGATACTAGTTATTTGATCTGAGCACCGTAATGGGTCATAAAGTTTTCTTTAAAAAATCCTTGGTATATAGGCTATTTTTTTTAAAAAAAATTAAAATATAAATCAAGAAGCCCATACAAATATTTAATCAAATAAACCAATAATCATTTATATAAATAAAAAAAATCGTTAACAATAATTAAAAAAAGAAACTGGAAAAATTATACGATGGATGTAAGCTAAGATATTTAATATCACAATATAGATCATTTACCTGGTTGTGTTTAATGAATTTATTTATGAAAATTAATTTGTCACAGAAATCGACACATATAAAATTTATTAAATAAAATAAAAGAAAAATATTGCATGCAAGGTTGCATAAATTAAAATTTTTTCAAGAAAATGCATTATAATTCATCCAAAAGTACTTTTAATTATTTAAGAATTCTATAAAAAAAAATCATAAAAATTAAAAAAAGTCGGAGACCTTGGTTATCATAATTAGAAAAAACAAACGAGTGTCTTTAAAATACTCATTAATCAACATAGCACATTACAATAATTCAATCACAATACATTACAGTATAATAATATCAAACAAGATCCCAATTGCTATTTTGATTTCTGTTTCTAGAGTTTATTACTATAATTTATTCTTTTCTTTACTAAACTACATATCTTGCTTCTAAATTGATAATTACCTCAATTTTGTGTTATTTCCTTAAACTACATTGGACATTCTTATATTTGTATGATTATAATACATATAATATAAGGTATATTTTAACATATAAACAAAAACTCATATTTAAAAAAAAAGTATTGCATCATTTTTTCTCTCTCAATCCATAATGGACGGTGAGAGATTGCGGAATACAAAGACTCGTCTTGGACACACACGTGGTAGATTTGCCCCTTCATATATAAACATAAGCCCTTAATTATAGCCGTTGCAAAGGCCTCAATATCAAATGAGTTCAAACAAAATTCGACCGTTAGAAATAAATCACCCCTAAGCCTCCATCAGTCACCCCCTCTCTCTCAAGAAAGGAAAGCGATTTTTCCCATTCTTTTCTCTCGATTCAAATAAAAAAAACCAAGAAAGACTCCAAAATGGTGAGTGAAGAACAAAAGGAGAGTCCTAGAGTCCGGATGCAATCAAACCCAGTTGACAATAGCCAAAATATGGAGAATCTTTTCAGTCCCAGATTCAAATCCGTGGCTGCCATGGCTGGTTGGGACGAAGAATCTATCCTTTTCGCAAGCCTTATTGTTGAAGACACGCCAGAAAGACAGTTCAAACATAAGAAACGCTCCGATTTGCACTTCAAGACTCCACCTTCAACCAATACAAGAAGGTACTATTTCCAACAAGACCCACCAAAAAGAAAGAAATAATTTTCTTAAAGTTGCACCCCCTTTTGTTCCTAAGAAGATTTTGATGAGAAAAATCGAAAGTTGGAAAACCTAGCTTTGATTTCAAATACTTACTCATTTCTCTTATTTCTTTTTAAAAAAAAAATGAAAGGGGAAAAGCTTAATATTTTCTTTGTATGTTAGGAAGCGGAGGGATCAGAAGAAGAGTCCGATTTCAATTCCTGTACCTATTCTAAATCTTGACGAAGAGGAGGAACTTGTAATGAAAGGTACTTTCCCTTTTATCTTCTTGAAATTGGGTTATTTGTGCTACAAGTTTTCAAGGCTAAGAATAGAGAAAGTTGAATTCTTTTGATGTTTTGGGTGAAAAGAAAGTGAGAAAAAGAAGACGGAGCCGAGAATTGCTGTAGATGAAGAAAATAAATTAGGAGGAGACAAATTAGCTAAAGACAACCCTGATGCTTCTTGCTCAAACTCAGCTCTTCCTTGCATGGATAAACTTAGAGAAGAGCTTTCTTGTGCTGTAAGAGTCTATATTTTTCTTGTATTGTTTTCTGTTTTGACTTTAGTCGACTGAAATACACAACTGTGTTTTCTTTCTTCTTTCTTCTTTCTTTATTACTTTTTTTTTTCAATTGGGGTTTAATGCTCTTGGTACTTTTGGCAGATTTGTTTGGAGATCTGCTTTGAACCGAGTACCACTTCTTGTGGACACAGGTAAAAGGAAAACACAACTTTGTAGGCTTTCTTTGTAAGAATTGGATCTTCATTTAGCCATTAGATTTTACTCTAAGAGAGCAATTAAAGGGCATATTACTTTATTTGATTCCGATGAGGGCTTAAAATATGGGATTCTATAGTTGTGAGTTAGTTTGAACAGTTAGTTCATGCATATTGTATACTCGTTTCATTCTTATTCATGGAGTGGTTTCTCTTTGTTTGCAGTTTCTGTAAGAAATGTTTGCGATCTGCTGCTGATAAATGTGGGAAGAAATGCCCAAAGTGCAGGCAACTGATAGGGTGAATTCAATTACTATCTTTGAATTTATCAGTATCTAGGTTTAGTTATGGGGGATTTTAAAGTGGTTAGACAATTTTTTGACATTAACCTTGTTGTATTGTGGGAATTGCAGCAATAGCAGATCCTGTACGGTGAATACAGTTCTTTGGAACACAATACAGCTTCTGTTTCCTCAAGAAGTTGAAGCAAAGAAGGCATCGGGCAAGAAAAACCAGAAAGAGCATCAAAGCTCAGAAAGAAAAACCAATAATGATTTAATAAGCCGAAACGTTCGGCCTTCAAGAGTGTCATACAGAGACACAAGCGTTCAGCCTTCTAGGGTGCCAAACAGGGGAGCGATTACCAATAGAGGCATGTTGCGCCAAGATGACCCTTCTACTAGAGTGTCAAACAGAGATGCAAGTACGAGTAGAGATATGTGGAACCAAGACGAGGAGGATACTCCATTGGTGCAAAGATTGCGAAGAAGAGAAGCTCTTGAGCGGCTAATATTAAGCAGAGAAGCAAGTGGGAGGAGAAGAAGAGGAATACCAAGCCAAGATGAGGATACTGCATTAGCTCTAAGGCTGCAGAGAGAAGAGTTTATGGAAGCTTTTGGGGGAACTCAAGAGCAATCAGGAATCTCTCTTTCATCAGCTAGAGCAAACTTGAGAGTCATGGCATCTAGAGCCGCCATTAGCATTCATTCTAGAGGCCGGCCTATATAGTTCTTGAATGTAGTTCCTCGACATTTTGATGTTTGGTTTGTACCACCAAATCCTTGATATTTTGAATGTAGTTCCTTGACATTTTCATGTACTCCGACTCATGGTGGCAATTGTTCCACACCTAACTGCTCTCCTCATCTGTTTGCCATAATAAGCCGCCATTAGCATTCATTCTAGAGGCCGGCCTATATAGTAGAGCCGCCATTAGCATTCATTCTAGAGGCTGGCCTATAGTTCTTGAATGTAGTTCCTTGACATTTTGATGTTTGGTTTGTACCACCAAATCCTTGATATTTTGAATGTAGTTCCTTGACATTTTGATGTACTCCAACTCACTACTGGTGGCAATTGTTCCACACCTAACTGCTCTCCTCATCTGTTTGCCTTGCTGTTACTCTTGCATCTGTGCCTTTTGATGTCCTTTGTGCATGTAAAATAAAGGGGGATGTTGAATCTGCAAGATTCATGGGACTGTGAACTCCCTGTTCCTTTGTTGGTGTCAACACTGTTTTGTTATTCATGATTTTAATGGAACATTTGATAGATATATATCTGTTTTTAAATATCTTATAATTGATAGATATGTACATGATATCTTATTTCAAATATATGTTTGATTTTTACACATTTTCCAATTAGCTTCCTTTCTCTTTTTCTTTGTAAAGCATCAGTATGGGAAACATGCTGACCTTAGAAACCAACTTTCTGGACAAAAGACTTGGACCCAGTTAAATAAGAAAAAAGCTTGGATAACAAATATAACATTGGACAGGAAGTAGCATTCCATATGCTCTTTTAGTGTGCCTATGATAATATGATGGATATTGATTCTGTAAAAAGTATTTTTTTAATTGGGAATATATTAAAATAATTTTTTTTTATATTAATATATTAAAATCATTGAAAAACGCTTAAGAAAACATTAATTTTAGAAAAAAAAAAATGAAAAGCACTTTTAAAAAATGAGTTGAACCGCAAAAACAAAGCATTTTTAATTAAATGGAGTACTTAGATAATTGTTAGAAATTTATTTTCAATGAAAATAAATTAATAGGTATATTTGAGACTAAATTAAAAGTAAGATCCACTCACTTTTAACTCTGAAATTTTGTTGAAAACTATTTTTTAAGAAAAATACTTTAACATGAAACATTAACTTATTTAAAAAAATATTAAAGATGAATGAAAAATTGATTTCAAAGAATTCATGGTTGATATTTTTTATAAATCCAAAAATCCTCAATTCCACATTCAAAGCTTATAAGACTCTTTTGTAGCTTATATGATAAGAAGTTGAAGAGTAAAAATTGAGCATCTAAAGCACCAAAATAGTTAGAGAAGAGAAACCGTATACTAAATGGGTTTTAGGCTTAAGTCATATGCTCGAGCTCGAGTTTGGATTTGTTGTTAAATAATTTTTTGACTCATAAATTTTTTTTATTGAACTGTAACCTTCTTGAATAAACAATAACATTCCTCTTACTGAATAATTTTATTTTCTAAATAAAAATATTTGGTTATTAAAAAACAAATTGTCAAGTTTTATCTTTTCTGATAGATAATTAAGGCAAAATAGTGAGAATTAATTCTGATAATTATTAAAATTAATTTTACATCAATTTTGGTTAAAAAATCATAACAATAAAATTAATTTTGCATCAATTTTGGTTAAAAAATCATAACAAAAAAGGATTAACATAAAACAATAACTCTTCAACCTTCTCTCCTTTGCTTTTCCTAATATTTTTGCTATGTTTTTCCTTTTGTCATTAGATTCAAGTTTTTTCATAAAAAATATTTTTGATTATGTTTTTCTAGTTTGTCGATCTTGTTTAGTAGTGCAATTAGTCAAGGTGTTACTATTGGAATCCTATGTGGCTAATTGCAATCAATCTATTTGCACCAAATTATGAATAATAAAAATTTAAGGATAAATGATACATTCCATGATAGTGATGTGATCTACATTTTTTTTTTATTCTAAGTGCTTCAATAAGTATACTAACCAATCTTGAAAAATTACTTCGTTAAACAATCATATAACCCAAATCATACATGCAATTATTGTAAAAACATAGGTCATTTGATTTATGCATGTCCTCTTAAGGACACGAGTTATAATATATTACTTGGGTTCCAAAAGGAACCACCACTAACCACAAAGGACCCAAGAAGGTATGGGTACCAAAAGCTTCAGCTTG
>Ga0307515_10021654_pt1 | contig 11381 bp, 12 predicted proteins | sample 17_EM_MG_FD_194513 | JGI IMG/M metagenome (GOLD analysis project Ga0307515, IMG submission 194513) | Populus trichocarpa ectomycorrhiza microbial communities from riparian zone in the Pacific Northwest, United States - 17_EM | ecosystem: Host-associated > Plants > Roots > Unclassified | place... | reverse complement strand
ACAGCGGAGGGAGGTCCCGAATCGTTGGCTATGTGTGTCGGACTTGCAATGAGTGGAGGAACACAAGTCAACCAGGTGGTCACTCACGGGGGCAGCAAATTCGAAGAGAATCACGAGAATGTGACCGGTAAAGATCAACAAGAAATATACTGTGGCGTCTTCAACAATCGTGTCGATAAGGCCACGTATCCCGTGAACACGCATAGAACCTCGATATCTCGCCGAATATACGATGATGAGGAAGGCCGAGCCGTCTTTACCGAAGGTGTTGACTGTTGTAATACGGATACTGAATGACGGAAAATGACGTACCATACATTAGCGAGAGCGAGGCAGCGGTGACCTTGATGGTCCGCGATCCCTGGAATATACAGAAGTGGTACTCGTCGAAGGGAAGGTCTGGAATCACCACAACTTTTGGAATTGGAATTTGTCCCGGACATTTCTTTCAAAGACCGGCGAGAAGGGACATACTAGGTGGCGACGCAAAATGGATCACAAGGTACATCCCGTAGGAAAACTGTACCAGACTCCAAAAACAAAGGTAGGAGACGATCCACCGATTTTTCATCGTGATGGCGTGAATCCTAGGAATAAGATGAGTGGTCGACGCGAAATAAAATCGAAGCTGTAACGAACCTCAGCGTGATCACTGCTTGGGCGAACAAGCTAGCGAGTATGTAGTAGAACGAATAAAACCATATAGTTTTTTGACACCTGTCAAACCGGTCCGTGGGTCATTCGATGTTGGTGAACAAGAGCCTGAACGTTGAGGAACACACATCTAATGGGGGATATCAGCGGTGTCCTGAGTTGCCACACTGTGGATTACGTACCGCTTTCGTGAATTCAGGGCTCCAATGTGCTATTAGGAAATTGAGACAGGGCCATGGAGGATAATGGGCCGACCGAAATGGACACCAACCTACGGATAACCATAGCAAGTACCACAGTGGCCAGTACCTGTTCTTTATCCCCTTCAGTACAGGACGCGCCGTCACAGGGGAGCGGTGATCACACCAAGATGAACAAGACGAAAACTGGGGTCCAGTCAGGATAGTCCTATTGAAGCTCGAAGCTCGAGGGAATGACGCACCGAACGAGCCCTTCATTCCAGACCAACCGTACCCGATCTGCTCTCGCGATATCAAACAAGGGCTGCTACCCGAACGAAGGAAGCCTTACCTCGTCTGCGAACGTGAGGAAGTAATCATAGATCCAGAGAGCATTGGCACCAGCGGCAATGCGCTGAATCCTGCTCCGTCAGCTATACACTTCGGCTACACACCCTCATCACATGCCTTATTCTGCATTCTGGATGCGGGGGCAAATGAGTCCGCCGATCAAGAAAACCGAAGGGGGAGAAACTCACAAAGCCTTCCCAGTCGAAATGATGAAGTCGATCTCCTGAGAGGATGCCATGATCTAGTGTTTAACAAGAGAGCTTTCCCAGTTTCGCGGGAGGTGGGGGTCCGACGACTGGTAAGGGAATGTGCTTACAGGTATTTATAGTAGCTTTCGAAAAGCGCGTGCTCGTAATCAATGTCAGGGATACTGGGCGGTGCCTCGGTACGGATCGATTGTTCGTATTAATGAATAAGAGCTGGGCGGGAAGGGTGTCACCTCGACTTGAGCTAAGCTTCCGAGTCGCTTATCGTGTACACTGGGACCGCCGATACGCCACGAGGAAAAGAAAAAAAGGTTTTTGAAAACGACTGCAAATATGCGGTGCAGGGCCGGAGGCAGGCCGGGCAGTTCCCCCTCGCGGTGTTGATTCCTGGGCATCGAAGCCACGTTTAGGCAATTGGGTATTTGAATAAGTTTGATTCTCGGTCTGGTAGACTGGGAGGATTTTAAGCCTAGCCAAAACACCTGATGACCACCGTACGTGGAATTAACTGGAGGTGGTGGTATCAACGTGACGCTCAGAAAGCAGCTGTATGCCCCACACACACCCAGTGTTGGACAAAACTGCTGTCAGGACGCAGTAGCGACTGATAGCTAGGCATCCGGGGCGCCGTCGGCGGTCTTCGACCTTCAAACCGATTTGTCGTGGGCTCTTCGCTATTTTGACATGTTTGTCCCGGGTCTTTGTCACGTGAGGCCGAAGACTCCCGATCAGTCTCCGACGGCGACTTGGACAAACCGGAAACGTTATGATGGCTGCGCTACCAGGCGTCCAATACCGCGTGGTACATGCCGCACACCAGCCAGAAAATAAACGCAGAGCTGAAACGGCAAGTTGCGGACGCCAAGGAACTCCTCATGGGCACACAATTGGCATTTTGGAGGCGCTACGAATCGGTCAGCTTGTCACGGGGACCAGAATAATTTTGACTAGACTGACACTTTCAAAACTAGCGTGAATACAATCGTGGGGGCAGGGATCAGACTCGATAGAAATCCCGGAACGCGCGGCCGGAGTTCTTCCTTCTGTTTGAGACGGTGGAACTGTCGACGTCGGAGGATCGACATATCAAATCCATCACGTATGTGACAACAACACGGACGAGTTAGCTTGCAGAACCTGTTGCCCTGTTGCACAGTGTTGGGGTTCGGCCCTTCCCGGTGACCCTGAACTACCGTTCCTCTGGTCTATCCTTCGTGGCGGTTCAACCTAGGGTACCGCAGGAAATACCCGAAACCATCAGGTGAAAATAATCGGTAGCGCCGGCAAGCGGCATGGCCCGGAAGTGGAACCTTTCCAAGGGGAAGAGAAATCCAACTGTCAGCCTTTCCGTCCATCCCTTGGAGCGGCCAGTAGCTGCTCTCCGCAACATCGAAAACGAAATCTACGCGAAGGCAAACAAGCGGGTCATTGACTTCACGACGGAAGATTTGAATGAAGATGAGGATGTGAATTTTGTGGGCATGGATGGGGGGTTCAGCGTCACGTTTGGCCTTGGTGGTAATGCTCGTGATGCTCCTCGACAATATAATCTCTGACAGTCTGCAACCAGCGCCAAACCGAGAGAGCGTTATGGCTTCGACGCATTGTTGACAATGCTATAGCCGTGATAACCGGCCGGCCTGCGTACGGAGAGGTTAACCTCTGTTAATAAATGGTTAGAATGGTCATGTTAAGAATTGACCGGCCGTTCCGCGTGGAAGCTGATAACGGCCGGTCAGAAATTTCCCACAGGACCGTAAGTTCGTCAGTGACGTGCAATTTACCGGTGTGAATAGAGGATTACTGGGAGGCCCCACAGGGCGAGATGCCAGCCAACCGGGTCTCCCGGTCACTCGCACATCTCACAAAAGATATTCCGAGGCCAGTAGCCGTACGAGCGTTGCGTGATGTGTCCCCCTTCACACCTCGCCCACCACTGCGGAAGCAAGCTTACCGAACGACAGGAATAATCACCAAGACGGAGGTCGGGCGAATCTCATATGTTGACCGGGTATGTCCGGACGAGGTGTCAAAGGAGTGGGAACCACACGAGAAAAGCGAGCACAGTGGGCTCGGGAGAATCGATTCTTCATTATGGATCACCGAAGTCCACTTTGGAACTATATGAACCCATGCAGGGAGTCCCATCTTTGACCATGGCTCCGGGGTAAACCGCTACTTCTCCCTAACGAAAGATGCTCCAGAGCTATGTCACCGCCTCCACCCTCGGTTCCGCTAGTTGTATCGCGGGCGAACCCGACGGTATCCGCTTGACCAGTGCCACCCAAACTCCATATTGAGTCTTGAGGATTTGCGGCCTTTCTGAGAGATAATATCAGGCGCGTAATCATCAGTGGCACAAGGCTATCCCGGGGTAGTGTTAATCAGGCCTGTGGAGCTCGATGCAATATGTAAGACCCACACTGCATTCCCGCTACATATAAGACAACGCTCCGTCAGATTCATCCTTATTGTGACATTCAAGATGGTAACTTACCTGGCAGGAAGGAGTTGAACCGATTCCTATGTGTAGATCATGATGAGTGAAGGAACGCAAGTCAGCCGGGCGGTCACTCACAGGCGCGAGAAATTCGAAGAAAATCACCAGAAGGTGGCCAGTGAAAATTACCAAGAAATACACGGTGGCACCTTGGACAATCTTATTCAGAAGGCTCGAGATACCATGGGCACGCAGGAGACCTCGGTGTTTCGACGTTGAACATATAGTAACGAGGAAGGCCGAAGAATCTTTAACGAAGCAGGGGTTGGTGGATGTGGTGTGGATACCGAGCGGTGGGAAGGACATACCGTACACTATCGAAAGCGCATAATAGGCGATTTTGCCAGCTCGCCATCGCTGGAATAAACAGAACTGGAACTCATCGAAAGGAAGGTCTGGAACCACCATCGCTTTTGGAATTGGGGTTTGCCTCAAAAATTTCCTTCAAAGACCGACAAGGAGGGACATACCGGGTCGTGGCCCAAAGTAGATCGCAAGGTACACCCCGAAGGCAAACTGTATCAAAGTTAAAACAGAAAGACAGGAGGCGATCCGCCGATTTTTCCCCGTGATGGCATATATCCTAGGTATAAGATGAGCGGTGCACGCGAAACAAACTCGAATCCGTAATGAACCTCAGTGTAATCGCTGCCTGAGCGAATAACGTAGCAAATGTGAAATAGAGCACGGAAAACCATGCAGTTTTGTCACACCTATCAAGTCGGTGCGTAAATCGTCGGTGCTGGTTGAGTGAAAGTCCAAACGAACGCCTAATAAGGAGGGATGTCGGTGATATCCCGGGCTGCCAGATCGTGGGATACGCACTGGTTTTGTGTACCCGGGGCTTGAAAACGCTGTTCGGGAGGTGAGACAGGGTCACGGGGAAACGATGGGCCGACCGGAATGGACACCAACCTGCGAATATCCATATAAAATACCATAGTGGCCAGTACCTGTTCTTTATTCCCCTCAGTACAGGCCGTGCAGTCACGAAAGGGCAGTGATCATACCAAGACGAACAGCGCGAAAACTGGGGAACAGTCAGGATACCGAATCTCAGAGCTTGAGGGAATTACGCACCAAACGACCTCTTCCCGGACCAACCGTACCAGACCTGCCCTCAGGACATCAAACGAAGACCGCTACCCGAGCAAGGGAAACGCCCACCTCGTCTGCTAACGTGAGGAAGTAATCGTAGAACCAGAGAGCACTAACGCCAGCGACAAAGCGCTGGATTTCGCTCCGTCAGCTATACACTTCGACCACACACCCTCATCACATACCTTATCTAGCATCCTATATGCGGGGGGAATCAGCCCGCCGACCGGGAAAAACGCAGGGGGGGGGAAGCTCACAAAGACTTCCCAGCCAAAACAACGAGGTCAATCTCTTGAAAGGACGCCATGCTCTAACGTTCGACAAAAGGCCCTTCCCGGTTTCGCGGGGGGGTAGGGGGTCCGACAACTGGTAAGGGGATGGTCCCGTAGGTGCTTAAATATGAAGCGCGAAGTCGCAGGGGCAGACTCTCCCCCTGTGGCGTTGATTTTGGGGCGTAGAGTCTATGCGGAGGTAATTGCGTATTTGAATAAGCTTGTTTTTCGGTCTGGTAGATTTGGGAGGGTTTTACGCCTGCTTAATAGAGTAAAACAGCCGATGACGATTCTACTCGTACCGTGGCATCAACTGGGGATGGTGATGTTAGCGTTATATTCAGAACACGGGGAAGTCTCCCAATCCGAGAATGTCGAACGGCTGTGAGCCCCACATGTCTTGCACCGGCTGGAAACCTAACAAAGAGCTGAAGCGTCGAGGCGAGAACTTGAAGCTTGGGGGGGGTGTGGGCGCTCTGCAAGACCGCGTCATCAGTACATCCTGGGGGCACTGCGAATTTGTTGGCGCATGATGGAAAAGGATCAGAATGATCTTACCTTCGAAGCGAGCATGAATGCGGCCAGGGAGACAGGAATCAGGTTGGCTCAACAGATGACCCGGGCCTGTCGGCTCCATTCCCTGGGGACTAGATCCGAGAAAAGGTTCTGTTGAGATGGTGCCGCCTGGATTGGTGTTCGGCTTTCGCCGGTGACCTGTAGTCCCCGTTCAGCGACTTGCTCGTATCCCTGTCAAACACTTCTTAGAATAAACCACCGAACACTTGCACGTCCTGCCACGAATGCTAGGGACAAGGGATTTACAGGTTATCATGCACCACCGCCTGTGTCGTCTTCAATGAACCACCGAGAGAGTTGTTCGTCAAGACCCAGGAAGCCACCAAGGAACACTTCGTTGATGTTGGACCTGTGCTGGTGACGAAGCGGCGACCCGTACGGGGGGGCGTAGACCTCTCGACTACAATATTGATCGCTTTTTGAAGGTCCGTAGTTTCACAGTCTCTCCCTCGAGCTGACCTTTGCCCTCGTTTTCAAAAAAAAGACCGTTGCTGGTTGAAAGGCGCCCCGAGGAGGCTAAGTCTAAAGAAATTGTCGCTAAGCACGTCGCCGGCTGCAGGGTTTCTCAAAACCCTTCTCCAGTGATGCTGGGCTGAACAGGCTGTTGTTCCCAGGTCTGTGACCACCTAAATGCCCCCTCGGACGTAACAACTTGTTTTGTGGGACGAAGTTACTCGCCTCTCGCGTTCATATTCCTAACTTGACCCTCATACTTTAAGCTATCCCACTCTTTCTTACGCCTTGCGCGGATGCATTAGTACTCCATAGACCAGCTCCCGTGAAGCGATATCGTTCTTGGGCGTCTTTGTCGGATATCCCGATGAGTACTTCGAACTTATTCACAAGCACCGTGCATCCATCGAGGAGGCGGTTTAGAGACTTCTGTTTCGAGTTATCACATCGCGTCAACAGGGGGTGTCTACTCAAAGTTTACCCGCCTCTGAACTTGAGGCTGGAGTCCAGCCTAAGGCGCCGGCACCGGCCGAGGCCAGGAGGTATGTGGAGGACCCCTTCGAGAGGTTCACCCAGCATGCCAAAGAGCATGACTTCTGCATGCCTTTGTATGTGGGCGATATTGACATCCAAAGGTGTGGCGGTGAGTAAAAAGTTGTTGGTTAAGGGTTGTTGGCGTGGGCAGACCTACTACATGGATTACGGTTCGGTTTCTGTACTTTGAACGGAATACGCGCACCGAGTCACTCCTTAAGATTATCACGTACAGTGCGACGTGCACAAACAGTCGTAGAGATATCGAAGAACGCCTGTTGTCCGGTCGTTTCCTCTCGTCGCAGTTGTCACCTGACGAGTGGCCAAATAACCGATCATCGCGGCCGCGGCCAGCTACAGTTACCGTCTCACTGTGGCTTACGACACAGATTCACCCAAGCGCGACTGCTTGCACTAGCCAAGCTCGTCTGGCGTTTTATCCGATAGCGCGCATAGCCTTGGACTCTCCCGATATGGCGGCCGCGAGAATTCTAACTCACGAAGACTCACGGGGGTTGCTCGACCGGATTTAAATCGATTCGTTACCTACCGTTGAGAAAGCCATCCACCACCCCACCCCCCGTTCGACCCCTCTCTGGTCATGGAGACCCAACGCGAGGAACTTCCTGGTTACGGGTCAACCCTCCAACAGCTACCGCAAGCCCTGAATGCAGAGTTATTGACACAAACAGCCTCCGGGGAGTTGGCCTCGGACTTGGGCGAGGTACTGCTCAACTCCACTCATTCCGTTCCGACTCCCCCCTCATATCCTGTTTTCAGCTCTGTGGCATAGAACTAGGGGCCGAACATGCACTTTCAACAATCCACTCCTCGATGAACACCTTCCCCAAAATCAATCGTCTCCCTCCAGAGGTCCTTGCCCTGATTCCATCCTTCCTCACCGACCACAAGGACCTCTTTTTCACCACGCATGTATGCCGTCACTGGCGCAATACAATCGTCGCTTTCCCTCTGCTCTGGTCATCCTCGGACAACGAAACGATCCACAAAGATCTCGTCGCCGCATACATCGATCGTTGTAGTGGAACGCCACTCGACGTAAACTTCAGCTCGGAATCTGATAAAAATACCTCATTCCTCGGGAAGGTTATTCTCCATTCATCGCATATCCGTAGAATCCGCATTCCATGTGTTCCCTGCTATCATATCGCGCGGAAATTTCGGGTGGTTTCGGAACTCCTCTCCTGTTGCTACGGCATCGGTTATGACCTATCACCACCCCTATTCGAGCGACAATTCCTCACCGGAGCCACAAACCTGGTTTCACTCCGCCTCTCCGACTACAACATCAATTTCGGTACTCTCTTCCACTTCTTCATCCTGCATCGACTCACCTGCCACTCTCGTTCAGCGAACCCCGTATCCCCATGGTCGGTGAACTACTAGAACTCCTCCTTTGATCGAGGACCTACAAGTCCACGCAGACGTCGTGCTGGACGCGTCTGGGGAAAGCTCCGCTTTTCCCAACCGGTCGATCTCTTTTGCCTCCGCAACACACACCCCAGTTGGGCCACGCCACGGTCTCAATATAACCTCCTGGCCAACATCCACCTACACGATGTCGACGGCTTCATCCTGGTCGACGGTGACGGGAATGTGGTCAGGGAACCCAGCCGCGACTGCGACGACAATCATGTTCTCTCGGACGCGATTGGACTTTTTTGGAAGTTGGCCCCTCATTGGACTCGGAAGTTCGTGTTGGAAGACCTCAGAGCCGACGAGATATCGATTCAAGAGTCGTTCGGAATCCCCTCGGCTCTGGTCAAGTCGATCTGTTCGGACATGCCAAACCTGAATATCCTGTCACACCAGGACATGTGTGATCGACCTGTTCAATATGCTCACTCCGCTCCCGCCTCCTCCTCCTATGTTCTTGGCTAGCCTCTTCGATTCCGACGTCACTCTCGAACCGTGCACTAAATGCCCAACTATCAAGGTCTTCGAGATGCGATACCTCGTTTGGGTAGCGTCACGACACTGCCGTGAGGCTTTGGCCTTGGTCAAGGCCAGGATGTACGAGAAGGTCCTTTTTGAGAGGGTCTTCTGTTCGCCCAGTGTTCCGAAGCGCATGGCCTTGGGTATGTCTTTGTATGTGGAGAATATTGATACCCAAAAGTGCAAGGGATGCGAGTAGACAGCTAGGATTTGCGTATACATAGGCTGCATGCGACATTGGCAACGAACGCGGAACTCTTCCGCTTTGGACATGCTCCACTCCCCTCCCCCCGGGACACGCAATGACCGTACCCGCTGTCGTTCTGGAAGCACTGGGGCTTCGAGAAGGCTGATGTCCCCAGTTCCCGTCCCACCACCGAGCCCAGGGCACCTACTGCTCCCACGCATATAGGTGTGGATCTATTGCAATGACTGTAACCCGGGTTTAGTGTACCCTGGATAAGTTATGCCCGTAAATTTATTTGCGTGTTTATGCTTGCGACATGCAGTAGATAATGAGTGAATGTCCGTAAGGCTACACAGTGTACACGGACTGTGTGGGAAAGGCACGCACGGCGGGCTCGGAAGGACCGGACCTAGATCACAGGTGGGTCCACTTCAAAACTGCACGAGCGCAGCAAGCAATACATACAGGGTATCGGTGCCGCAGTGGCTTTAAATCTGGTCATCACTCCGGGACAAACTACTTGTTCCTTCCGATGAAAGACTGTTCAAAGCCAAATCACCATCTCCGATATACTCGGTTCCGCCGACTGCACGTTGGAAAAATACCGCAGTTCCGGCACTAGCACTACCCCCAACAGAGTTCGGAGTGGTTGCGGCCTTCTTGAGAGATAATATCATGCGCGTGATCATGCTCGGCACGAGGCTATCCCAGGGTAGAGTTAGGAAAGTATGGAGCTTGATGCAATATGCAACACTCACATGGTGGTTCCGCTGTAGATAAGATAGCATTCCGTCGAGTTCGTCCTTATCGCGATATTCAAGATGGTGACTTACAGCGGGGGGAGGTCCCGAATCGTTTCCTACGTCCGGCTTACAATGAGTAGAAGAACACAAGTCGGCCAGGTGGTCACTCACAGGGGCAAAAAATTCGAAGAGAATCACGAGAATGTGAACAGTAAAGATCAACAAGAAATATCCGGTGGCATCGTTGACGATCGTGTCGAGAAGGCTCCGCACACCGCGAGCGCGCATGATACCCCGATGTCTCGCCGAATATACGACAATGAGGAAGGCCGAGGTATCTTTATGGCCGTTGTAATGTGGATACTGAGCGATGGAAAACGACGTACCATACACTAGCAAGAGCACGGTATAAGCAACTTTGATGGGTCGCGATCGCTGGAATATACAGAATCGGTACTCATCGAAGGGAAGGTCTGGAATCACCATCGCTTTTGGAATTGTGGTTTGTCTCGGACATTTCTTTCAAAGACAGACAAGAAGGGACATACTAGGTTGTGCCGCAAAATAGGCCGCAATGAACGCCCCGAAGACAAACTGCACCAAACTCCAAAAAGAAAGGTAGGAGGCAATCCACCGATTGTTCATCGTGATGGCATATATCCTAGGAATGAGATGAGCGATCCATGCGAAATAAACTCGAAGCTATGTCGGACCTCAGTGTGATCACTGCTTGGGCGAACAAGGTAGCGAACATATGACAGGACGCATAAAACCATACAGTTTTTTGACACCTGTCAAGCCGGTCCGTGAGTCGTTCGATTTTGGTGAGCAAGAGCCTGAACGTCGAGGAACGCACATCTAATGAAGGATATCAGCGATGTCCCGAGCTGCCACACTGTGGATTGCGCACCGTTTTCGTGAATTCAGGGCTCCAATCCGCTGGAAGTTGAGACAGGGTCACGGGGGGACAATGAGCTAGCCGGAATGAACACCAACCTACGAATGACCATAGAAAGTACCATAATGGCCAGTACCTGTTCTTTATTCCCTTAAGTACAGGACGCGCCGCCACAAGGGAGCGGTGACCACACCAAGATGAACAAGACGAAAACTGGGGTCCAGTCAGGATAGTCCTACTGAAGCTCGAAGCTCGAGGGAATTACACACCGAACGAGCCCTTCATTCCAGACCAACCGTACTCGATCTGCCCTCGGGATGTCAGGCAATGACCGCTACCCGAGCGAGGGAAACCTTACCTCGTCTGCTAAAGTGAGGAAGTAATCATAGATCCAGAGAGCATTAGTACCAGCGGCAATGTGCTGGATCCTGCTCCATCAGCTATACACTTCGGCTGCACACCCTCATCACATGCCTTATTTAGCATCCTAGATGCGGGGGTAAATCAGTCCGCCGACCAGGACAACCGAAGGGGGGAAGCTCACAAAGTCCTCCCAGTCAAAATAATGAAGTCGATCTCCTGAGAGGACGCCATGGTCTGGTGTTTAACAAGGGAGCTTTCCCAGTTTCGCGAGAGGTGGAGGTCCGGCGACTGGTAAGGGGATGGCCAGGCTCATAGGTACTTATAGTCGTTTTCGAAACCCTATCCCTCTCTCAACCTTTCCTTTTTCTCTTATGATCGAACGGCGCGTGCTCGTAACCAATGATACTTGGC
>Ga0307515_10021653_pt1 | contig 11382 bp, 6 predicted proteins | sample 17_EM_MG_FD_194513 | JGI IMG/M metagenome (GOLD analysis project Ga0307515, IMG submission 194513) | Populus trichocarpa ectomycorrhiza microbial communities from riparian zone in the Pacific Northwest, United States - 17_EM | ecosystem: Host-associated > Plants > Roots > Unclassified | place... | reverse complement strand
TTTCACTCAATGATACACTCCCAGCCTGCTTGACTATACACTCTGAAGTAAGCTCTCAAGATGCTTCCAAGTGCACTCCAAGTATGCTCTCATGTATACCACCAAATAAATTCTCAAGTATACTTACAAGCATGCTCTCAAGGATGCTCCTAATTGCACTCCATGGCACACCCTCAGCTCTATATACTCTCAAGTATGCTCTGAAGATGCTCACAAGCACACTCCCAAGCATGCTCCCAAGTATGTCTCCAATTGTATTACATGACACACTCCCAGCCTACTTGACTCTGTGCTCCCAAGTTCACTCTCAAGAGGCGGGGTACTCCCAATCTCTCCTGACTATATGCTCCCATGTACTCTTCTGGGTGCTCCATCCAGAGACCAGCAGAGTGGCACCCACCAGGCACCAGGAGGCAGGTGGTGGGTGTGGGCGGTGGGTGGCATATAGTGGCCAAAATCGTATTGTAAGTTGAGATTTTACATTGAGCCTGATTTTCATTGCTCCCACCACAATGAGATCTCACGATGTGCCCTGGACAACAAGTTGACAATTGCAATTTTCAAATCTGCAGGAAAGGTAGAAAATTGGATCGTGGGGAGAACAGATCTCCAACTCAGATTTCCTGGCGAAATCTGCTGCCACAGCCCCTAATTCTGGGTCTATGTGTGTGCAGTCAGTCTGGGGCTGATTGTGATAATGCCAATGGTATGATGGCCATAGTGATGATGGTGATGATGATAGTATTGGTGATGGTAATCATAGTACCAGAAACTCATAGGCAAGTAGGTTGGCTTTGTCAATGTTAGTGTCAAAGCTTCCACAAACTCAGAGATTGTCATCAGCCAAAAGCATCCTATCAAAAACTCTACACCATCCAAAGTGCGCATCTCTCAAGCCCAGCTTTGAAGTGTGGCTCTCTCAAGCAGACTTTGAAGCAGATACTGAACAAGGATATGAAGCAGACTTCCAAGCAGAAAATCAAGCAGGCTTTAGAGTAGGCTCCGATATGGGTTTCAAGTGCCAGCAGACTCCCCAGTAGACACCATACAGCTATCACGGACAGGTAGTAAGAGAAGCTATTTATTCATCTCCGGCCACCGGCCAAATATAATTCCATAGGCACATGTGCACACCTCTATAAATGGAATATAGATGACTATAGACTGCATGTCACACTGAGGTTGATGGGAAGCTTGCTATGAGCAGAGCATGTCAACATTTATCCATAGTGCAGGCTATTGTCGATTTGCACTTTTGCGGATGTACCATTTTACCCCATAATGAAATACACGCTCTATTCTTTGCAGCTCTTGGTTACACATACTCATGTTGAGCTATTGTTGATCCATGCAATATGTGTGGCTCCTCAAGGCTGGGTGTTCTATCAAATTCTCTCGCCCTCTGCTTATGCTCCTTGAGCTAGAACTGCTCTCTTCAGAATCTCCTTAGAATGCTGCAAGAGGTATGGTGGAATGTTGACAATAGGTCTTCTGCCATCAAGATCTGCGGATTCAGCACTACAAATCCTAGGGTATTTCAGTGGCAGTCAAGAAAGTCACAGAGCGTCACTCCTTTTGCTCCTGTCGCCTTGATTCCTTTCTCCATCCCTCTGCTCCGCCATGATGCCCCACAACAAATACAACCATCATAGTGGCTGGTTATTCTGTTTAGTAGAATATTTAACTGCATACAGACAGTTATTGATGTGGAGGGTGGCATGGCACCATGTCTGTGGTATTTGGTAGAGACTCAAGAGACCAGGTGGTGCATTCAACATTTTTCCTTCACACAAATGGAGTCAGAGATATCACTGGATTATCTTTACATGTTCTAGCACAGCAAAATGGCTGCCAGGACTTGATATCATATCTGGAAGTGTGCCCAACTTTTGGTACCCTCCAAGCACTTGAAACCCAGGGGTAAGGTATACCTGGGAGTTGAGCTGGAGATGATCTACCTCGGTACCTCCAAAGGGCGGCGAAGCCGCCACCGTAACTTGTATATCTATATATCTAAATAGCAAAATTTAATACACAGTATTAATAATAGTATAAACTAACAATAATCAATATAAGTATCATTGGTAAGTATTTCCCACCATTGCAGCTATATCTCCAATACCACTCTTCTCGGTTTATCTAGAAGTTATCTACTACATGCGAAGTCCAGAACATGCACATGGGAAACAGCATTTGCATATGTGTGGGGGTGGGTAGATAGATACTAAAGCTGCTGCTTCCCTAACTTCTACTGCTCTTCACCTCTGATATATCCACTTTCCTGCTCCCTACATTGTCTGCCGCCTTTCAAGCCTAACTTATACTCAGATTGCGACCTGGCTGACAATGATGCATTTCAGATGACATAATCTCCATGACGGCGGCGAAGCCATCTCCAGTGCAAGTATTAATGAACAGTTTGGTATAACCATGCAGAGTGGACTATGCCCACCGTGAAACCTCCGTTATTCCCCCGCCTCGCTTGCGAAATAGCCCAACCTCCTGGACAGATGTTTTCCGCCTTCGATTGCATCAAACTAGGCATCCAAAGAGTCTATCTCATCCGGGCTACACTTTGCCCGAAACTGGACTATGATTGTAGGGACAGAGAATTCACAACCGTTTGAAACATGGGCAAATCATTCTTGGACTACATGCCTGCAGGGCCCCGTGGTCTATGATATCTAACTGTCAGCTGTGCGAAGAAGTGGAAATCACAAAATGTCATTGTACAATTCATTTTCATGGTCACCACCGATACTGCAACCAATTGTGGACCCATCCCGCACTAGTTTCAAGGCCAATAACTCCCAACTTCAAGGCTTATATCTGAACATATGAGTGACTTTTTTGTCCTACGAGTAGAACCACTGTCGGGAACCAACTACCGGTAAGCGCCAGTAATCTTTTGGTACTGGTACGGGGCCTTGAGGGAGCAGAATGCAGCTCTGGACTGCCTGGTCAGCCGAAAATAATGGCCACAATAGGACGATAGTGTCGGGCCCTGAGAGTCTGGAGTCTGCCCTGGACCATTCGGATCCCTCCATCAAACCCTCTTCGCTACTGTCTATTGTGCACGGCTACATCAGCTGACTAGTCCCTCTAAATGGCATGGTGTCGCCTAAATTTCCACCCAAATCACACTCTCAGCCTCCGCAAGCAGCCAACAATCAAACATCAAAAGCTTCATCAATGTACTACTCCAACTAGTGGGCCATTCGGCGGTGGAGCAGCCCCACAACGACTCGATCGTTGCAGTATTTCTTTCTTCTTATGCAGCAGGGTTCCTCTCCAACAGCTAAAACTCTTTCCAAATCCTGTGGAAGCCTGAGAATGACTCCCCGGACAAAGAATTGCACTACGTATTCGATGGGTCATCAGATATGTGACATTTCGAGCACTTTCAAGACAGTGTTGGAGATGAAAGAGCTTCGTGTTTGGGAGCTGTCCATCATCGTTGATGGGTTGGACAAAGTTGTTGCAAACCAAAGGGGGATGTTCACTGCAGAAGTGAAGTGTATTTATCAAGCAACTGCGGCAAGAATCTTGCAGGATTGAAGCTTTACATACAAGCCTGCTTCGAGTTGAGATTAAACAGTTGCATGGATTACGATTTATCGCCAATGAGTATGACAAAGCATGACAACATTCGGCGATACATCATTGTGAATTGTGTGCATGTGATAGTCTAAGCTAAGAAATATTGCAGAATGTCATAATACTCTATGTATTGCTAATATGCGGTACAACAAAATCTCCAAACCGCATCAAGGCTCATTGAAGTTACTACTGAGCAAAGCATGCTTTCGTTGCTTGGTTGTAATCATATTGCGTTCACCCACAAAGGGAGGTGCCCAGCAATGTTACCAAAAGCCGGCCGACCACTGATGGTTATGGTATATCAACAGACGCATTTCCCCGGAAAGTCCTGCCTCTTCAGTCGGCAGAGGGTACACGGCCATTTCAACTCCACCTACCTCTCTCCTAGGCAACGTCATCCCTCCCACTTCCCACTACTCAATGGAGTGCACAAGGCTACTAGCCGACCATGCCCACCCCCAAAAACAACAAGACGCACCAAAATGCAAACTAAAACAAAAGAGAGTTGTAGAAACATTCTTGCCCTGCAGAATCATCAAACCATACTCAGCGCGATTTGCACTGCAATACCATTCTCCAACTGTTACAGGGGTGTTTAAGCCACGTAAACTAATACATCATATATTAGCTGAAATACAGCCGCTAATCCAAACTCATTTGAAATCCTCATCTTTCCCAGGACTCAAGCTCTTATACTGATTCAGAGCTCACTACTCTGCTTTGTCGGTCCACAATGGCTCTTCTGGAAACTCTGTGAAGGGTAACAACCATGTAGTGATGTACCGATGCAAGTCATACCGGATATCTTGAATAATTGCTAAGCACTAAATGTACTGGGTGATGTGGGTTACACCCTGCTCGCAGCAAAATTAGACATGATTTCTTAACATTCTGACGACATCATGATGTGTGTAATGAGGTTGTGTTAGTCCTCTCAAAGACATATAACGCGTATTCACGAAGATGGAATAATGAAGTCAGTAGGATCATCAGCAACAACTCCAGTTTCGATCAGAAACACCCGGGTGTTCCGGACGGCTCCGACGGCTCTGACGGAACCTCGTACCCTCTGACGGAGAACTACACGCTGCCCGTCGCCCAGGCGACGGGTCACGTTGCATAGCATCAGCAAATGTATTTTAGTCACTGCAAGTCTCCAGGAGTGTCTGAGAGGATGTGGAGTGTAAACTTAGATGCGTCAATTTCAGGAGAGTATCAGACCCTAGGAGGGTATTCCTGCCGACCATCAGAGGAACTGGGAGCGCCGGCGACAAGCCTCGGAGCGCCGACGACAAGCCTCGAAGCGCCGACGACAAGCCTGGAAGCGCTGACGACAAGCCTGGGAGCACCTGGGAGCGCCGGCGACATGTCAGGGAGCACCTCGAATCACAGTCATGTATTCAGTTTGTATTCTCAGCTATGTCTCTATGTATCTATATAGCTACCCATCAACACACACTATACCTAGACTGGCTGCAGGGGGTGCTTGAGAGCAATTCGAGGTGTGCCTGAAAATGACGATCGAGTGAACTCAGAGATATACTCCGAGGCCGTGATCGAGCGACTTTGGAGATGCACTTGGAGGCGGTAATCGAGTGAGTTTGGAGATGCACTTGGAGGTGGTAATCGAGCGAGTTTGGAGATAGACTTGGAGGCCGTGATCGAGCGAGATTGAAGATATGCACTTGGAGGCCATGATCGTGCGAACTTGCAGGCCGTGATCGAGCGAATCTGGAGATACATTTGGAGGCCCTGATCGAGCGAGTTTGGAGATGCACGTGGAGGCCATGATCGAGCGAGTGTGGAGATGCACTTTGAGACTGTGATCGAGAGAGTTTGGAGATACATTTGGAGGCCGCGATCGAGCGCGATTGGATGAGTATTTGGAGGTGGTCGATGGACGGCGCGCCGGGACTCAATTCATCAGGTAGTTAACTCGCAACCGTGGGAATATGACAAAGTGACTTTACCTTTGAAGCTCTGATGGAGAACTGGCTGGTGGCGGTCGATCGGTAGGGAGGTACGCCGGAAGCTGAAGATATATTCAGGGGTCAACTCGAAATCGTGAGAATGAAGGGACGACAGACAATCTTAGGTGTATGCTGCACTCAGTGTTCAATCATGATGATGGCATGGAGAGATAGAGAGGGATGACTTAACTTTGTGTTCTGCGATGATGGTAGAGTTGAGGACGAGAAAGAGAGAGATGGGGATGAAGATGAGAACGATGTGGAGGATACGAGCGGATATGAGAAATCAGGGGTACGACTTGCCTGATTGGGTATAGAAGACATCGTATCGGTGAGATTACACGCCGGAACAGGACTCGTACCTGCCTTATCGGGGATGGTAAATTGACTCGCACACCAAATTCTCTAAAGTCCCCGTTTCTCCTGATGATTCGTCCCATCTCCTCTCGTCTCTCTCTTTCTCGTCCTCAACTCTACCGTCACCTAAGAACACGAAGTTAATTCATCCCTCTCTATCTCTCCATGCCATGATCAAGAGTTAACACCAAGTACAGCATACACCGAGTACAGCATACACTGACTACTGCATACACCAAGTACAGCATCATCCCAAGATCGACAGTCTCCCGCTCCCAGCCAGTTTCTCATCTCTCGGCGGATTTTGTACTCAACTCTCTACATTCCCACAATCACATGTTAACCAATGAATAGAGTCTCAGCTGCTGTCGCGCCTCCCTCCAAATCGACCGCCTCCAAGTACTCCTCCAATCTCGCTCCATCGTAGCATGCAAGAGCATCCCCAAACTTGCTCGGTCACAGCCTCAGAGTGTGCATCTCCAAACTCGATCGGCCTCCAAGTGCATCTTCTGAGTTCAATCGATCTCGGCCTCCAAGTGGGTCTCCAAACTCGCTCAATGACGACCTCCTAATGCATCTCCAAACTAGATCTATCATGGCCCCCAAGTATATCGTTAAGGTGCGACAGTGGGTGAACGGAGATACAGGGGTAACAGAGGTGGGATGAGCGACGCGGAGTATATATTCAGGAGACCCCGGGGTAGATAGACAGCATCTCATTTTCATCTCATCTTGTCATATGACGTAAATACACTCTCTATCTTTCCCAACTTTTGGTCTCACTCGCTCTTTCCGAGATTTCGTGTATCCAAGCAATTGCGTGGATCCTCACGGCCGGGTAGTATCATATCTTCTCACCTTCTCCCTACGCTCCTCAGGCGTAATGTAGAAGCAATGCAAGGAGAGATTTTTGCAGTGTCACCCATTGCATTGCATTCCCGATGCACGCGTGTACCCACTGAACCCATTTCGACATATGGTCACAGTTGGCCACAACGCCAGAGTGTTTGTTTACAATAGGAGACCGACAGAGCGAGAAGAAACGGCGAAACGGCAATCGGAGGGCGATATGCAATGCGACGCGTGGTATTGACGCAGGGCGCGGAGTGATCCGCCACCGGGGAGTCTCTGACGGCTCTGACGGAGCGCGTCCACTCTGACGGAGCAATCCCCCACGGACGGAATTTTTTTTTGCTGATGATGTGTGTAGATAGAAATCATAATACTATTTCAAGGTGTTCTTCGCTGGTAATGTCTGACTGTGGATTGCTGCTAGAGCTTGGTTCTTGTCATAGTCGGGGACAGCCTGAGTCTTTATATAGTCGAATCCTTAGGTCAAGCTTGCCTTCGGATCAAACCATCACATACAGTGTGCTTCATAGCTCTTTGCCGCAATTGACTCAAGTGACTCATTGATAGGGCCACAAATTTCCTCATGGTTATCGTGTTCATGCATGACTGGTTGTCACGCAATATGCCCCCAATGGGCCTTCCCCATGTCATGTTATCCATTGCGCAATTATGACAACTGACAACTTCAACTTAGACATCTTGCTTTTCATTTGTTCAGTAGTTGCAACATCCGATGACTCATACTCTTATCAGTGCTTATCGCAATATACAATAATTGCTCTTCACAATTAATTGCGTCGCCTCAGTCTGGTTATTCGGCATTGCGTCAGAGATTTAATCAGCAACCAGCCGATACTCTGCCAACGTAGTTCATGACATGCATACCTCAGATCATTACACTGGGATGACTTTGCGATGCGTACTCACTCAAACCAATGAGCAGTGTTGCTTCAGGACTCTTATCTTCAGCCAATGCCTGAAATCCCTCAGACACTGTATGCTTAGGTGTCAACCTTCCATAGACCAGGAAGTGCCACATGGTGTTCCCACCACTGAGTGCATAGGCTGGCAGGTCCCTCATACTTGCATATTGCGTGATCGTCTGCTGCACACGTAATTCTGCGTAAGCGCAACTTAACTTTCTGATGTCTCTCTAGATAAGATATAGTAGGTGTGGCCAATAATATTGCGCACTGCTGAAGATTTTTCACTTCCCAGGGATGGTGCCATAAGTGGGTGATCATCAGTGAATCAACTAGTGCAGGCGTACTTGTCACTTATTGATCAACATGCGGCTCAAGTGTAATCCCGCTTAGGATCACTTGACTGACAACCGTGATGACGTTCCACAAGTATATGTTTTCCATTTGTGTCACATGTGATCGTCACATGTACATGCTGCAATCCATTCATCTATCATTACCGCTATTAAGAGGGAACCCCTAACACTACCTCCCTCTCTAGTACAGGTGACTCAACAGTAGCTCCTTGAGAAAGAGTGAACAAAACAAAGAATACCACTCAGACAGTGAAAAGAAATAATGTCATATAACAAAGTAAATTTATTTTTCAGATTTGCGCTTTCGCTTATTTTTGTATTTTTCTGGTTGTGCTTTGGCATCTTCTCATCCCATACTCTTTCTTAATGCAAACTGATTTTGTTTTTCCGTATTTTTATTTTTCCCATGATACTCTTCCAACGATTCTTCCACATGAGTAATAACATTTTGGTAATTTTGCCAGGTATTTTCCTTGTGCCAATATCCTTCCCACTTGACATAATACACATGCTTTGTAACATTGTCATTGGAGGGTCCGCTGGCAACAATTCTTTTCCTCTTCAAGCCTGCATCGTCTGGTTCGATATTGACTCCCTCCCTCTCTGGATTCTTCCCACTATATCTTCATAATAATCCAATGTTGGAAGTCAGATGTATTTTCCTGGAACTGGTTAATTGGAGTTAGCAATACCAATCGTTACATCCTACGCATAGAATTGTAACAAGTTCCTAAATCTTATGATCAAGTGTTCTGCATCCTCCTTAGGACCATATATCCTTTCCGTTGAACATTACTAATTCTCCTTTCCCACATTCTTAGTTTGATATCCATTTCTTGTTGGAATAGTGAGACATTGATTCTCAAACTTCCTCCAATTGCTTTAATAGTTTTGTATGCACTTCAGTCATATATTGTCCATATAATGCTGATGCTGGATTTTCACACTGGATTTCTGTGGGCCAATTCGTTCTTGGTTCGTATCCGTAATTCGCATAGAAGGGGGAAGTGATTGTTGACGAAGGCTTTCAGTTATTATAAGTGGATTCGGCCCGATGTAGCATCTTTGCCCACACAATCTGTTTGAAGTTGCAATCGGCTCTGAGATAGACTTGTATAGCTTGGTTGATCTTTTCTGTCAGTCCATCTGTCTGCGGATGAAAGGCCGTGCTCATAGATCTTTTTATCCCAAGGGAATTATGAAGATCGATGAAATAATGACCCGTCAAAGTACAGTCTCTGTCTGAAACAACATTCTCGGGAAATCTGTAATACTTCCAGACTATATTCAGATAAGCCTTTTCTACTGTTGGGGAATCCTTTTAATCAACAGGTATACAATGTGCCTTCCAGGTAAATCGATCAACAACTACCAATATCTTTGTAACTCCTGCCGACTCTGGTAGATCTGTAATATAATTGGTAGATATATGCGGCCAACGTTTTGAAGGTAATTCGAATGGATGAAGTAGCCCATTCTTAGCATGCCTTGGTGATTTCGTCCTTTGGCAAACATCACAGCTACTACAATATGTCCTTACATCCATCAGCAACAACTCTAGTTTCCATCAGAAGCACCCAGGTGTTCCGAATGGCTCTGATGGCTTTGACAAAATCTCATACCGTCTGAAGGAGAATTACATGCTTCATGTTGCCCAGGCGACAGGTCGCATTGCACAGCATCAGCAAAATGTATTTTAGTCACTGGAAGCCTCCAGGAGTGTCTGAGAGGATGTGGAGTGTAAACTGGGATGCGTCAATTTCAGGAAAGTATCAGACCCTAGGAGGGAATTCCTGCCGGCCTTCAGAATAACTGGGAGCTCCGACGACAAGCTTGGGAGCACCTCCAATCACAGTAGAGGAGTCTGGGAAAAACAACATCTTCCTTGGGTACGCTGCTGGTGAGCTTGGAAATCATAGCTACTACCAATGGTTCAACAATTTTTATAACTCATGTATTCAGTTTATATTCTCATCTTTGTATCTATGTATCTATATAACTAACCATCTACACATGGTATGTCTGGACTGGATGAGCAATGCAAGGTGCGCCTGGAAATGACGATCGAATGAACTCCGAAATACACTCCAGGGCCGTGATCGAGCCAGTTTAGAGATGCAATTGGCGATTGAGACTGAGTGAACTCCGAGATGCACTGCGAGGCCGTAATCAAGTGAATTTGGAGTTGCACTTGGAGGCCAGGGTCGAGGGAATTCCGAGATGCACTTTGAGGCCATGATTGAGAGAGTTTGGAGATGCACTTGTCAGAGGCTATGATCGAGCGAGATCACAGGAGTACTTGGAGGTGGTCGATCTGGAGGCAGTCTATGGGAGGAGCGCCAGGTGACGAGACTCTACTCATCAGGTAATTAACTCAAAACTGTGGGAATGTGATGAGGTGACTTTACATTTGAAGGTCTGCTGGAGAACTGGCTGGTGGCGGTCGATCAGTAGGGCAGTATGCCGGAAGCTGAAGCTACATTGAACGGTCCACTCAAAATCGTCAGAATGATGAGAGGACAGACAATTTTACGTGTATGCTGTACTCGGTGTATGCTGCACTCAGTGTAAACTCAAGATGATGGCATGGAGAGATAGAGAAGGATGACTTAACTTTATGTTGTTGGGATGATGGTAGAGTTGTGGACAATGATTCCAGTAGTCCAGGTGTGGAGTAGTCCGGACTGGTCCAGTCCAGTCTAGTCCGGGTCCAGTCCGAGTAATCTTTGGACTGGGATCGGACCGGTCCACATTTCTGGCAGACTGGTATGTGCTTGGTCCGGACCAGTCCACTTGGGGCAAATCAGCGAAAGACTCTGGGAGTTAGTAATACACTGAACCACCGAATGGAGTCATAAATGGAGACTCATACGCACAGACTCATACACGCTGTGGTGAAACGGCGGAGCTAGATGGCAGAGAGCCCATCATCAACACTCCGCCGCACCTCTCACGGCATGCAAAGGGAATTCTTGAGACAGAGCAGTTCTGGCTCGAGGAGCGTAGGCAGAGGGTGGGAGGATATGATAGGCTACCTGGCCATGAGGAACCACACAAATTGCGTGGATCTATGAAAACTCTGCAAGAGTGCGTGGAAACCAAGAGCTGGGAAAAATAGAGTGTGTATTTCGTTGTATGATAAGATGACATGATGTCTACCTACCCCGGGATCTCCCAAATATATACTCCCCGTCAGTCAGTCCATCCCCGTTATCCCTGTATATCCGTACGGGGGGGGGGGGGGGGGGGGGGGGGGGGGGGGGGGGGGGGGGGGGGGGGGGGGGGGGGGGGGGGGGGGGGGGGGGGGGGGGGGGGGGGGGGGGG
>Ga0307515_10021652_pt1 | contig 11382 bp, 9 predicted proteins | sample 17_EM_MG_FD_194513 | JGI IMG/M metagenome (GOLD analysis project Ga0307515, IMG submission 194513) | Populus trichocarpa ectomycorrhiza microbial communities from riparian zone in the Pacific Northwest, United States - 17_EM | ecosystem: Host-associated > Plants > Roots > Unclassified | place... | reverse complement strand
ATTGTCACCTGCGTCGAACGATAGCGCACAGCACGCCAAATGCGGACGTGGAGGTGAGACATGTTAAGCGTATCGCCATAAGAGTACCTCGCATGTTCGTGCTGCGCCTATCCTTTTGTCTGCGTTCTGTTGTGCACATACCATACGCCGCCACGCTGAACGCCTCAGCCCAGGTAAATACAGGGAGACCTGTGAGCACATCAATGGTACGCCCCGCGATGGGCAGTGTATGGTGTGGTGTGTACCAGCAAGGCAATCCTTACTCACTACCGCACTGCAATCGGTATCGAACGAACGCTCTCTCCGCCGTTGCTCTTTCACTCATTTTACTCTCCTCGGCGTCACCCTCTCTCTGATGTCACCCCGCTCATTTATCCAACTCGCTCTGGTCTCCGACCCTTTGCTCGCCCTAGGCCAACTAGGCAATCACCATGACCAGCGGAGTCTCGCGGTAACTGCCTGCCCACCCGCCATCCCTTCCTTCCACCTCCCTACTCGAACCCACCCGCCTTGGAGCGGACGAATCTTTCCCCGTAGATAAAGAGAGGGTCACACAACGGGTACGAGTAAGCCATTTGGAATGGGAGTAGAGCGTAGGTGGTAGTTGATGATAATGAAATCCGGTATTTATGGGTGTATGTAGCAGCAGGCTAATTCTCATGAATGGTACATGGAGTCACCAAAGTCGATTTGCACGCCTGGACCGTCACGCGATCCACGAGTAGGTTTGGTGGATGGCGGTCACCCAACACCCAAACCCATGATATGCCTCACCACGCTACCTACAGCGAGCGAGCGAACGGGTGTAGGTCGTTCGACGCTCGAGCGAGGCGGCAAAAGCCCACAAAGATCACAATCCCTTGACTTGACGACGTAACCACGACCCGCTGCTGCTGGTCCCAGCGCTGTAACCGATACTTATAACCAATTAAAATTAACACATTGTCACTCGGTCGCCGAATTCTTTAATGTGCTCTTTCTGTTCAACGATAGCACGCAGCACGCCAAATGCGTGGAGGAGAGAAACGTTGAGCTTATCACCATCAGGGTACCTCGTATGCTCTTGAGGCGTCCGTTCTTTGAGTGCTTTCGCGGGCGTTCTGTTGTGGATATACCACACATCACCCTCAGCTCAGGCAAATTTAGGAAGTGGTGAGCACACCAATGGTTTCTGGGACCAACTGCGTGTCCTTTGACGTGACGAGGTCTGCAATTGACAAAGCGAAGAGGGACCATGCTCTTCGAGAACTCGTCGCGAAGGGAGCATGATGATCGAGGTGTGACGCGTACCAGCAAGGCAATCCTAATAGTGTCTTGAACACTCACTACCACACTGCGATCGGTATCGAACGAACGCTCCCCACTTATCAACTTCATTCAGCACTAGCCGCCGTCGCTCTTTCATCTCCTCGGCGTGACCCTCTCTTCGATGTCACACACTACTCATCTCGCTCCTTTATCCAACGCGTTCTGGATTCCGAACCCTAGGCTAACTACCTATTTTGCGATCAAATCTCAAATCTCAGGCCACAGCCATCTGACCAACAGTGCCTCACAACAACCGCATGCCTACCCACCAGCCAGAAATCACTGTCCGTGGGGTATGCCTCGTCACATGCCTACGTATGTTGTTGTATTCTGTTTGGTCATTCCCCATTCCCCCCACACCGTGCATGGGCATGTGAAAGTGTAATTTCTCTCCAGCTCAAGGGAGAAATCCTCATGGCTTTTTCCCATTTGAGCTGCGCCTAGTCTGTCGACAGTCATCACGTCCTCCTTTTGTTACAGGTGCGCTTCGCGGCCCACGTCCGTATTCTTCTGTCTGCTGATTATACTTATAACCATTGTTCTTGTATGTGTTCCCCTCTAGTCCTCGTCTGTCCCTTCCATTCCACCTACCCTCATAGTAGTCAACTCAAACCCGCCCGCTTTGGAAAGACCTTCCCCGGTAGATGTACTTTACTAAAGAGAGAAGTATAAAACGATTACCATTAGATTTTTGAATGGGAATTGAGCGTCATTGGTCGTTGATGATGATAAAATCCTGCATGTACACAACCGCCGGAGCATGCATGGGCGTATGTCGCGGCAGGATCTATGAATGGTACATTGGTGTGAAAGTACAAGCATGCGTAACGTGGTCATCCGCCAAAGGAACCGAGAGCCCTGACCTGGGGATGTACTGCAACAATCAGGCGTGCGTAGCTTCATGCATCGTCATTCGTGCTCCATTTGGACAGTTCGTGGCGAATCGGCGAATCATGATTCGTGGCAGCGGGGCAAGCGTTCTTTCTTGTCTTCTTGAACTCTCCCTCTCCCACGGAGCAATCAGTTTGCACGCTACCCTACGACATCAACCTCTGGTGACGTTATTCACGTGACACCGGATGTACCATTGGTGGAAGTTGGCCCATTCTACTCCCTCGGAGCGGACCCACCCTTTCGTCTCTCGCCAGACTCGCGAACAAGCCGCAAGGAACTCGCATACGGCGTTCTCAACCGGGCTATTCTGTTCTACCAAGTGCCATGGAAGCTCCTCCAAGCTTCGTTCAACCCTGTAAAGATTTAGCCTCGCTCCCTTTCGAGAAGGTGGAACTGCACGTCAAGAAAGGCAGTGTGGCTTGGAGAGGATATATTTCAAGGGAGGAGAGGCTCCTCACTGTAATATGGATCACAAAGAAGGAATCTAATTTGGATTGGAGCATCCTGACGACGCTACTGCAGGAGTCCGCCTTGGTCAGTCTCCTTGAGTCCTTCTTGTTGGAGGGTCATGACCCATCACCCTATTACGTAGTTTGTTTGGTCTCTTTCTGTATTTATTCTGCGCGATGTTTGTCCCATATATATTTACGGTTTGATCCCCCCTTTTCTCGTTCATCACTTCTAGGGGTAATCTCCGTTAATCAGTACTGCATCGCCGCAAAAATCAGTTCTTGGACAATAGTATACCCCCTGTCGCCCGTGTATACTGAACGCATAATGAAAGTTGAGAAGGTTCACCCCGATATGATGCCCTTTCCCTTTAATTTGTCCTAGGGTTTTATAAGAGAGGTATTCTGTACCCGAGGCCATCTCGGTCGTCCAAATCCGTCAAGCCTGACAATCACCCAGGGGATCAACCGGCCTGGGGAATGAGCACACATACAGTCACGTACACTGAGTGCTATCGTACGGTCTTCATTAATCCCCTCGCTTCTGAATACATCCCGGTTAATTGACCCTCCAGCTCCTGAACCAAGATGGACCCGGACTGCAGATTCGCTCACCATTCAAGGAGTGGATATGTGTTCCATCTGAGCCAGCTCTGCTTATCTGTAATTGGAGATGATAACTTCACAACACAAAGCCTCCTGCCTTACTCACTTGTCTCGTTCTTCCTTTCTGATTGTCAACTTCCCATCCTCATTCCAATTGGTCATTTATGTTTCTGTCTCCCAATCAATAGCATTTCAATTCACCATGCTTATCCACTCTATGGAGCATACGTCCTCCCTCATGTGTGTTGCTGTTGCTTTTTCTTTGGATGTGCAGATCATGATGGCCATGAGCTTCTTTCTCTTTGCTCTTGCGTATGTCATACATGCTACCTCGGAGATACCATTTCCACAATCCGACCACTTTCCAGATTCTAGCCGTTAGAGTCCTCTTAATATAAACTGAAGTAGGTATTAATTAATTAGTCGGGATCACCTCTAAAGTCACAATGTCACATTCATGTGCAAGGATGTGGGAAATATTATAACAGGGTACTATGTCAATCAACCATGATTGGCAAATCTAATACTAGTCTTGATCCTCGCACTCGTAGGAAGTATTGTACTCAGTTGCAAATGCTCTCAAATTACAATTCAGAATGTTCCTTGTATGGAAGTTACAATATTGGAACCTAAATGTAATGCTGCAGATAATCGCAGCATGAAAGATCGCTTGCATGCCTAACACCACACGAAGCACCAGCAGGACTGTGGCGTTGAAATAACACAACCCAGTTACGTACTAGATTTTCCCTTGAACATTTTGACCACTGCTAACAACTGACCTCTGTTGAACTGGCGCAGCGAGTGAGCGGGCGAAAGAACCGTGAGTATCTATACATAGAGAGTAGCATACCTGGCGCAGCGAGTGAGCGGGCGAAAGAACCGTAAGGATCTTTCGCCCCCTCGCAAGCTGCGCCCTATGTACATAGTAAGAGTGGCAAAGGCCACATGTGTCGTACAAATAAACAGAACAGTCATATCAAAAGAAAAGCATATGAAGGGGCGGGCCGATCGCCTGAAATGGCGGGCCGATCGCCTGACCAGCGGCATGCCAGTATCACCGCCATGCGGCAATAATCATCGCAGTCAACAACCTCCAGCAGTCGGGATCTCTGGATCGAAAGTGATGCGAGAACTCTGTCAACTCTACCATTGACCTGAAAGGGTTTTAGTTATGTACTCTCTCCACTTGCTATAAAATAGGAACAAAGTAAACACACCACACATTGAGTCAGAGCACCAGCCCCCTGATCACCCAAAAAAAAGTAACTACCTAACCTGACCTGACAGGGAAATAGGGCCCGGAGGACAGTTGCCTTGATGGGGTCTTTACTCCATGTATCCCAAATCAGGCTTGGAGGGTCGCGTGGTTCTTTCAAAGCCAATGCAATATCATCATTTGACAATACTGGCTTTGGAAGGGCCCATAAGTATTGCTGAAGGGTCTTTTAGCTTCCTGTATTGGTGTATCAGAGCAGACATACCAGAATGAGGAGCCTGATATTGGCTTGGTCAAGCCTTGAAATGAAAGTACGATCGCTTTCCTCCACACCTGTCCACGCTTGTTCAATCTCATCCACCAAAATTGTTAGATTTCTTGTTCATTATGACGATTCCTTTTCCTTTATTATGTATAATCCCCTATTTTTCTTTGTTGTATTTCTGTATTTCAAGCTTCCACACGATTTCACATGCCTCAGACGCTTGTCTTCTTACATCGTCTGAGGTATGTGCTATCTGTTCTACTGTCGCTCACCAACTCACCTATCCATAGTATTGTTAGGGTGGGAGCACGGAGGCGGGGCTGGATGGAACAATTCCTGAAAGTATCGCTAATGGGGCGAGTGATGCCAACGGAAGCAGGACGGAGGGGGATGCGAGGAGAGGCGAGACAGAACGGGCAGGGTGCTTGCCCAAGTTGATATTCTGACTAGAGTACCACTATCGACTGTACATGCCTTATATACTACATGATTGTCGAATTGGAAGTCATAGCGGTACCAGACTACTAGAAATGGCTGTCTGTCGAATACAATAAAGTGACAACCGAAGGATAAGAATGTCAGTCAGAAGTCCGACAACAAGGTACAATGTCAAGCAACAGAGGGCTACAGGGTTGAGAACAGGTCTGGGCTCATCGACAAACCGGCGGGATGGAGCACGGAGGAATCAATTGGTCAGGCCTGGCGGTCGGATGGAGCGGGATGTAACAAGTATATTCTTAATAGGTGATTCTAATATACAGACGCTTGTCTTCTTACATCGTCTGAGTATATTCTTAATAGGTTATGAGCACCTCTGCGCTATAAAAAGCCTGAATACTCAAGGAGAAGCATCCGTACGCTGATCCCATCCCTTCCCCTATTGCATCATACCGCCCGATTGACTCGAATCGCCCTCCCCCCTTGCCACTATGAGCGACTATAAGCCGGACTCCTACGTCAAGCTAGGCTACGAGAACTGGCAGTGCTGGGAGCTCTATGTACAGAGCGCCATGTTTCGGAAGAACGTGATCGTCGTGTTCGATCCCATGCCTGTCGATCCGCAGGCGCAGCAGCAAGTTATTGTCCCGGCGACGGTTACGGGCACCACAACGACACCGAGCGTGACAGTGAACACACAGCTGACAGCTGAAGAGCTGAAGAAATACCGCGATAGCCTCGAGAAATGGTGCACAGCTAATAACATAACGAAGGGTATTATCCTGGGTTCGATCTCGACCGAAGTACGTCACGTCGTCTCTCTGGGGGACTCAGCGAAAGAGATGTACAACAAGCTCAGGGCGGAGGTCGTTAAACAATCGAGCGGGAGCAGCGCGTTTGGCACGCAAGTTGAGCTCATACGTAAGGTCTTCAAGGATGTCCTGACGATGGAAAATTTCGAGCAACATCTCACCTTTTACCGCACTAAGAATGCGACCCTCATTGCTGCCGGATTGGGCCTAACCGACTCGTTCCTGGCGTTTCTCTTGCTGTACTCGTTCAGCACTTTGGAGGACCCAGTCTGGAAGCTGACATGCTCGAACATTTCCACATCCGATGTCCCTATTGGACAATGGTTGTTCAACCAGGTGGCCGGTAAACTACGCGAAGCCCTTCGAAGCATGAATCAGTCTGTGGAAACATCAACCCCTGCCACTAGCCAGTCAGCTCTCAACGCTGCGACGAACAAGGTGAAACCTAGTCGTTACAGCAGACCGCCGTGCACATACCCCAACTGCCTTAAGCCGAAGACTCATCCTATCGATAAGTGCTGGGCGAAGGAGAGGGACGAAAAGGAGAAGGAGAGTGCGAAGAAACACAAGGCCAAGAAGGCCAAGAAGAAAGCTGCTGTCAAGAGCAACTCCGGCTCGAGGTCAGGCTCGGAATCATCAGATTCAGACACAGGCAAGACTCGAAAAAAGTGTCACCATGCCAATTGCTCGCAGGCTAGGACTCTGCGTGTTCTCAAGGCGACCACCGGACGAGTACGCTCCTATAAGGGACGTGCGACTGGAGACGGACTCTTCATCACGCATCCAGACTCCGGGGCATTGAATCACATGACCCATAAGCTCGAACTATTCGATTCGTCGTCGTTCAAGATGCTGAAGAAGCCCATCCCAGTGAGCCTCGGAGACGACTCTGAGGTATTTGCGACCGGGAAGGGAACGATCCGCATCGTGTTCAAGGTCGATGGCAAGAGCAAGGAGGGAAAGTTCGACGATGTACTGTACGTACCCGATCTCAAGGTCACGCTCCTATCCGTCAGTCAATCTGCACATCTTCCCCACTGCAAGGTTACATTCGATGACGATGTATGCGAATACATTGACAAGAACTCTGGCAAAGTGATTGCTCGCGCATACGCATCGGGCGAATCTGATCTCTACACACTGGACGCGACTCCGCTGGTGCACAAGGTGGATGCGAAACTTGCCTCCTCTTCCTCGATCAACGTTAACATCCTACACAGGAGACTGGGACATCTCGGGTATGACAACTGTCGCCTGATGATAAACCGTCAACTGGTAGATGGGATTGATAGAGTTATTGGAAAAGAGGAATTCTGTGAGGGGTGTGCATACGGAAGATCGAAGAGGAAACCACACCCACCAACTGGAACTAAGACTAGATGCAGACTAGAACGAATACATGTCGACATTTGTGGACCATTACTGAGTTCGCTTGGAGGAAATCATTATTTCCTTCTGATAGTTGATGAACACACCCGGTATATGTGGACCGAATTCCTACCAAAGAAGAGCAATGCATTCACCTGCCTTAGAAGATGGAAACTGCGGGCCGAACGGGAAACCGACCTCAAGCTCCAGCACCTAAAGTCAGATGGAGGCATGGAGTTCAGCAGTAAAGCCTTTGAGGAGTGGTTAGCAGCCGATGGAGTGACGCACAAGAAGAGCGCTCCGTACGAACACGAGCAAAACGGCCTGGCTGAGCGAGGGATTCAAACCGTCTCTCAACGGGCTATGTGCCAACTGTTTGGTGCAAACATGACCATGGGGTTCTGGCTGTATGCTGTTGAAACCACGACATATCTCACCAATCGCAGCCCGACCACAGCACTCACTGGAAAGACTCCCTTCGAAGCGTGGACAGGGGAACATCCTAACATAAAGAACCTACATACATTTGGAGAAACGGGGTATGTACACGTTCCACCAGAGACGTGCAAGAAATGGACAAGGCTCGTCCATGCCGTTTTCTCAGATACGCACCCAGGTCGAGGAACTACAAATTGTGGGATCCCGACAGACACTGTGTGGTTGAGAGTCCGAACATCAACTTCGACAAGTCGTCTGTGGTGCGGGCCGCGACCGAACACAATCGAGGTCTTCGCAACCTGAAGGAAGCACTGGACATTCTCGATGATTGCCAGGCTGCTAGATTGCCGAACATCGGACAAGCCGCAGAAGTCGGAGGTGGATATGGAAGTGCGAGTGAGTGGGAGTCGGATGCCAAAATATTGCGACTGAGGGCTACCGAAGATGAAGTTGTGCCCAATGGTCCCGATCCAGTAGCACCTCTGATTCCTAGGGGGCCTGACGCGCCTGTTCGGCGTCGACGCTCTGAAGTTGAGAGGTTGGCAGATACGGCCGGACCACCACCCACTATGGAAAGGAGGAGGCCAAGGGCTGCCATTGGTGCTGTCGGTGACATTCTGGAAGCCATGGGCAACTGTCGCGCTTCAGTGGGAGTTGTGGAGATCGGCGAGAAAGATGCAATAAGTGCAAGGAAGTATGCCTACTGTGAAGCACTAATGGTCGCTGAAAACACTCACCTCCATACCAAGCCGATAGATGTCAACGAAGCGAAACGGAGACCCGATTGGCCGAAATGGAAGGCTGCAATGCAAGAGGAACTGGACTCACTAGATCAACATGGCACCTACGAACGAGTGAATGAACTTCCAATAGGCAGAAAAGCTGTCGGATACAAATGGGTCTTCAAACTGAAGCTGAATCCAGACAACTCAATAGCCCGATATAAGGCCCGTTTAGTCGCGAAGGGATACTCACAAGTTCCTGGCCAGGATTTCACTGAAACTACATCGCCAGTAGCCCGACTTGCATCATATCGCGCCCTACTCTCATTAGCCGAAAAACTAAACCTCGAAGCTCACCATCTCGATATCGAAACCACATTTCTTAATGGAACACTGGATGAAGAGATATATATGAAGGCTCCGGACGGATTCAATACAGAAAAGAATGGTATCTGGAAACTCCGAAAATCTCTTTATGGGCTAAAGCAGGCATCGCACGTATGGAACAAACTACTGGATGGGACTCTAAAAAAGCTAGGATTCAACCGATGTGGGAAGGATACTTGTGTCTACCTATTCCAATCGGGAACGAAATTCATCATCCTCGCAGTCCACGTAGATGATATGCTGATAGTCTCAAACTCAAAGTCCAAACTCGCTGAAATGAAACTCGACCTCACCAAGCACTTTAAGGTGAAAGACTTAGGCGAAGTGAAGTTTCTTCTCGGAATCGAGATAATCCGCAATAGAAAGTCGGGCTCAATTGATCTCTTGCAGCAAGTGTATATATCAGTTACTCAAACGATTCAACTTGCAAGATGCGAACCCCGTAACTACTCCGCTCGTCTGGTGTTCGTCTCACTCAGGACGACTGCCTGGTAACCGAAGAGGAAAAGAGGGATATGGAAAACGTTCCATATGCAAGCCTTATCGGAGCACTCATGTATGCCGCTATAGGTACACGACCCGACATTGTGTTTGCTGTGGGAGCCTTAAGTCGTTTTCTCGGAAACCCTGGCAGACGACATTGGAACGAGGCAAAGCACGTTCTTAGCTATCTCAAAGGAACATCGAGTTATGCGATTCGATATTACACTGACAAGTCCAAGATCAGAGAGGTTTTCGGGTATTCACGGGGTGTAGGAATGCAGCTGACCAATGGATCAATTGAAGGCTTCTGCGATTCAGATTGGGCAGGATGTGTGGATACCAGACGGTCGACCTCTGGGTTTGTGTGGATGATGGGAGGTGGTGTGATTTGTTGGAGGAGCAAACTTCAAACGATCATTGCACTCTCGTCTATGGAAGCAGAATACGTTGGTGCTACTCCGGCTGTTCAGGAAGTGGTATGGCTCAGGGACCTACTGTGCGAATTGGGAATTGCAAGTACTGCTCCGTCACTTCTGAACATGGACAATCGGGGAGCTGTATGCCTCACTCACAGAGCCGGGGATAGTAACCAAACGAAGCACATCGACATTCGATATCACTTCATTCGGTCACATGTCGAGTGCAAACGCATTGAGGTTCAATACTTGCCAACAGACGAAATGGTTGCGGACATTCTCACGAAGAATCTCAGACGTATCAAACACAACTATTTCATCAGGAAACTAGGTATAGTTTCACGATCGAGTGGGAGTGTCTGAAATCGTGTTTTGCTTGAGTGGGAGTGTTAGATTTCTTGTTCATTATGACGATTCCTTTTCCTTTATTACATATAATCCCCTATTTTTCTTTGTTGTATTTCTGTATTTCAAGCTTCCACACGATTTCACATGCCTCAGATGCTTGTCTTCTTACATCATCTGAGGTATGTGCTATCTGTTCTACTGTCGCTCACCAACTCACCTATCCATAGTATATTCTTAATAGGTGATTCTAATATACAGACGCTTGTCTTCTTACATCGTCTGAGTATATTCTTAATAAAAATACCAGTGTTCCCCTGACTTACAATAAAGTGAGTTAGTTGTACAATTTCTGCACTTTTGACCTACTGTATAGGTAGGATAACGGCCGGACGAAGGCAAAGGCCAATCACGAATTGTATCCAAAAGATATTCCAAAACAGGAGGTATTTTCTTCAGTTCTCCAACAGTGCAAATCTCTAGTGGACATCCAAATAGAATTGTTTGGCCACTTGGAGCATTTGACTTAGATCCAGGCTTTCGATAGTAGATTGGTGAAAATCGGACTGGCGATTGGTGATATGCAAATTCAATGGCCTCCGTGTGGGAGTTTGCATCAACAAGAGGCTTGATATTCTTGGCTGATGCCCAGAGTGCTGATCCAGAAGAATTGCAAGTGCTTGATACATTCCTACCAACGAAATTAGTTTTCAGGGCTTCCAGTCCCATTCCCACTCTTAGGCACACCTAAGGTAGTTTAAAAACGACTCCATCACTACGCCTACATCACACACAGCGGTCCAATAATCAGTCCCATATTCCTGTGCTTGCAAATCAATTAAGACCCGGACAAATAACACTGGCTTGACCTGAACTCGGTACGGAATTGAGCTGAGGAATTGCTCTTGGTCTCGTCGCTGTTGATGCACTGTACGGCGATATGTCAAATCTGGCAAATTTGGATCAGGTCAGTCTGGTGGTCACGCCTCCTCGGTTCACCTTGGTTGTAATATACTTTTCTCAGTGCCTTTCCAGAAGAAAAAAAATTGGATTTGTTGTCAAACCATTCTTTGTATGAAGTCGTGGTGGCGACTTGATGTGAGTCACCTCAGGTTAATGACCCAATGTGAAACGGTTGGGATTGGCAGATCGACAGGTCCGGTTGACAGATCCGGTTGCCAGTTTATGATTTGAGGCTGGGAGTCCTGTTTGTCGAATGATTTTTATTTGTA
>Ga0307515_10021651_pt1 | contig 11383 bp, 5 predicted proteins | sample 17_EM_MG_FD_194513 | JGI IMG/M metagenome (GOLD analysis project Ga0307515, IMG submission 194513) | Populus trichocarpa ectomycorrhiza microbial communities from riparian zone in the Pacific Northwest, United States - 17_EM | ecosystem: Host-associated > Plants > Roots > Unclassified | place... | reverse complement strand
GCCCGCCATCAACGATGCGCCGTAGTCGTGCGTGCCCTTCCAGAAAAACTGCTTGACGGGCCGGTGCACCCCGACGGCGACTTGCTCCGCTTTGCCAGCGAGTTCGGGGCCCGCGGGCAGCACAACGGCGTGCCGACGCGTGAACAAGCCGTCGCGCGTCATCTCGACGCGCTGGTTGCCCTCGAAGACTAGCTCGATGTAGTTGGACCACCGGTGGAAGACGATCGTACCGACGGTCGGGCCTGAGGCGCCGCCGCGCCGCACGACCAGGTCCGCGAAGCCGGTGCGGTAGTCGACGAAGTAGGCGTCGGTGCGTTTGTCGGGGAACTTGAATGTCACGCTTTTGCGGCCTGTGAAGCCACTTTCGGCGTATAGATGGAATTGGGTTGCGACGGTTTTGGGACCCTAGTTAGTGGATACTGTAGGGCCGGCTTGCTTGGGGTAGCCGGACTGAGGGTTGGCTTGTGTGGACGATGGACTTATAGTAGAATATGAAGGTGGCCTAGAGAGGCCAGCTTTCGCAGGATATGGCGGTGCTGCTGCCATGATTGTAGGTGTATGATTTTCAAATCAAAGAGAATATTATTATTATTTATACTTCCGTCACGCAAAATTTCGAGGGATTTGGTCAGTCGGTCTAGTTAGTAATGAGAAAGTGTCCTCTTCTTAAATGTGAATGCCCTCACGGTCTGTTGTCTGGGGTGTGCCATACTTGTGCGCATAGCCATTTGTCTGGCGCTCTGAGCTCGAGTCAGCTTTGCTATGGTCAGCCTTGTCTAGTCAGCCTTGCCATTTTTAGGCGCATCCTGCGACCGTAGCACTAGAAGGATAGTATTTAAGTGGAATCCTTCTGCTGTGCCGGAGTGGCAGCTTGGTGGCTGTGTTTTCCAAGGATTCAGGCGGAGCGATCGTTTAGAATCCTGAGCTAGGTCTAATTGGGTTAGATTGTATAGCGACAGCTAAGAATTCCAATCCATCACAGTGAATTCAGTAACTTTAGCAAAATCCGGTTTATCATTGGAGATCTACTAAAAGACTTCCTAGTAGGTTCAGGTTTCTTGAAAAGGCACAGTCAATCCGACCCACGCGTAGCGGTAGGTTTAAAAACAGCAGGTAAGTAAGTTTTAGAAAAAATGCTTCCGAATAGACCGCTTTGTCAAGGCTTAATTCAACCGCGAAGGATCTATGAAAAATTCCTCCACTTCTGTGCTAATCCAGTTTCTTCTTTTCAACAACTCTAGATGGAATCATACTCCGGATTCACCCACCCAGGTAGCCCAGCTCATGCTCTCGACTTGGGACCAAACCGATGAATACACACTAGCGCCGGTACGCAAAACCTGAACGTAATGATCCCCTGGACGGCAAACGTCCATGTGTAGCCTTTTGAGCTTACCCAAGGGGTAATGAAGAATGGGTTAGTGAAAGCACTTAAATTTAACGTGACAGCGTAAAAAGTGACCATTGACATTGACTGCGGGGGATAGCAGTCTACAATATAGCTTACGATTGCTGTTTCCCATCTGTATTCTGGCAGAAAAGAGGAAAAAGCAACTTGGCCTACAATCCAGTGGTATGACCTATCAATGCTTATCCCCCAAAGTATCAAGCCAATGGCGCTGAGAGTTGGCGCTGGATATGTGAGCCATAATCTCATCGCAGGTAACCTTGCTCCCTTGTTTTCCTTAGCGAACTTAAGGGTGAGCCAGTCGACCCGAGAAAAACAGCTCGGAAAACAACGTCCCTAGGGTAAGGCCGATGAATAGCAGGCCTTGTATTTGTGGCGAATACTGAGTGTAGGCAGAGGGTATGAAGGTGATGATCGAGAGGATCCACCGATACTATCCGAAGTAGAAGGTCCATACCGCGAAAAAGACAGTAAGAAATTTAAAAGTTTGGGTAAAGCGAAGGATAGAGTCCCAGGGTTTGGATGTCGCATGACTGGGGCGGGCTTTACATTTATAAATGCGAGCATTTCCACACGCTTCAAGGCCACCTCCGTTGCGACGCTTGGTCGACGAGCCGTCTTCTCAATATCTGCTGCGCCAGCAATGATGCCGTCCGCATAGGGAAATAGCCGAAGCAGGGGGGTCCCCACCTACCTATGGTGACCGACCCGGTCACCGACCTAGTGGTATCCGGCCTAACTTTTGTAAATGTGACGTCAGCGGCAGGGGCCCCCTGCAGCGCATTAACAATTCAATACACCAATCAACATACTATTTTATATACAGTACGATATACCTTCTTCCTTCCTATTACTATAGATTAACTTAATTTACTAATATATGGTGTGGGGGAGCGCTGTAAGGCCGTAATAGCTACTTAAGGGGGCATATAGAGTTTTAAAATGTATATTACCATTTTTTTACAAAGCTAACGCATAGTCCAACATGCACGGTGCAGTTACAAAAGTTAGGCCGGATACCATAGTACCGGCTGCGCGGGGCCGTAGCCGCCCCTCACTTCAAAAATCACAGCTCTCTCAGAAACTGACCATATGTATTCATTAAACCCTAGAACTATTATGCGCTCTATTATGCACCATCGAAGCACCCTCAGCGGCCGGTAAAGAGTGTCACTTCGAAGTTCTGCTACCTCATGTTGAGAGCGTTATTCGCCCGATCTCACCATTGCAGGGCCAGGAACGGAGTTCTAAACAGGACACTCAAGTGATAGATGTCTATTATTATATTTCCACGAGAGCACTAATTATAAAAGGTTGAGAGGCGATAAGGGTATAAATAAATGGTTTACTAGAGCGTACTGGAAGGTATCCTAAAAGCAGAAGATTTCAAAGTAGGGGATTTCAAAGCAGGGATTTCAAATCAGGGGATTTCAAAGTAGAGGGGTTCCTAGATTATAAAAGAAGGCCTGCTGGAAAGGAGTTGGGCGGGGAGGAGGTTGAAGAAGCGTTAAGGTAGGCAAAGAAACTAAGCCTAGATTATCCACTAAGAGCTAAATTTGATAAACGTGACGTGACCAGATGCATGTCCTAGTACAAGAATATTCCTTTAAACACTCGAACATGTCGGCCAATAATCAGGAGGGAGAAAAAGGAGGTTTTCCATGTCTCGGACTACCCAGCTACCTCTTACAAATATATCGCATGGAGGTTGCGGCTGGAAACCGCCATAGTAGAAAGCTTGGATACTTATTAATCCTCTATCTGTCTCTAGGTATGAACCCTCTTTAGAGAAAGATAGCATGCTAATCACTTCTTCAACTTCGAGCGTCTGCAGTAATACGCCCGTGGCCGAGTCCCAGAGCCGGACTGTCTCGTCGTCGGATGCGGACGCGACCAGCTTGCCGTCTGGCGAGAATGCTACAACCAAGACCGAATCCGAGTGGCCCTCTAGTGTCTGCAGCGATGCGCCCGTGGCCGAGTCCCAGAGCCGGACTGTCTCGTCGCCGGATGCGGACGCGACCAGCTTGCCGTCTGGCGAGAATGCTACGGCCGAGACCCAACCTGAGTGGCCCTCGAGCGTCTGCAGCGATGCGCCCGTGGCCGAGTCCCAGAGCCGGACTGTCCCGTCGCTGGATGCGGACGCGACCAGCTTGCCGTCCGGTGAGAATGCTACAACCGAGACCCAATCCGAGTGGCCCTCGAGCGTCTGTAGCGATGCGCCCGTGGCCGAGTCCCAGAGCCGGACTGTCTTGTCGTCGGATGCGGACGCGACCAGCTTGCCGTCTGGCGAGAATGCTACGGCCCTGACCGAATCCGAGTGGCCCTCGAGCGTCTGCAGCGATGCGCCCCAGCTCTCTGGAACTCCTGGAGGCGTTTTAATCCAATGTGGGACTGAACCCCAGAACTGTTTTCTAACCCGGCTTGTCCGTGGGCTAAAGATAAGAGCCGAGCTATATACTTGCAGAGGCGTCGCTTTAATCACTGTCCCGTACTTGAGAATGAATTTCGTAGCATCGTCTACTAGTGCGAATAGTTCAACATTACTAGGCTTGAGCGCGATAGATTAGTGGTAGTACTCCCTGAAATACCCCTTTAAGGGAACTTACCTTAACTATCGACTGCAAAATTCTTACAGCCTGACCTGCCTTAGACATCATCTTTAAAAGGCTCATGGCCTCAAGCCAATGGAGGAGGTGTTTTTCGAGAAACACGTGGACCCTCGTCAGGCTCATGGCCTTAAGCCAACAAAGGAGGTGTTCCGGTAGAAATATGTGGACCCTCCCATTATCACAAAGACTGCTTTCGTAACGTTGAATACAATTAGGACTTACGAGATAATCGTCCAGATGGTTAACCCAGTAACAGCAGACGTATTCAATACGCACAAGGGGACTATTGCTGACTTTATCCCCTACCACACTTGCCAGCACTCCCGGTTTCCGTAGGTCACAGATGTCCTCTCTTAAGTCCGTCGACATGACCTGTAAGGATCTGCGCATTATCTCGAAGTGCTCTTCATATATGCCAGAGGGAAATATTCTCGACCCTTGGCCGATGTTGAAGTAGTCCTTTACAGACTGGTGGACAAAGTAAATTATTCCGTCTCGGATGGTGAGAAATGAACCGCAGAGTTTTACTAGGTCGGTCACTGATTGAATGTCTTTGCATTGCTGTTCCGGTAGGTGAGCGATGGTGATTAATTCCTGAAGACGTAAGGGTCGGTACGCAACAGTGACTGAGCGTAGAATTTGAGTACAAAGGTGAGCGACTTGCTCCTTCTTGCTTTGAATCTGCTTCAGCATTCGCTCGTAAAGCAGTGGCAACCCAGGTGGGAGTTCTTTAAGCACAGCTCGTGTCCCCCCAAGCCATACTTCTTCTTGAAGCTCTTTACAGACCAATGCAACCCAGAGAAATGTTTCTCCCGCTTTTTCGCGAAGGACACTCTCGACTTCCTTTTGAAGCGTGGTATCATAACCTTTGCATTCAGTGAGGTGTCGAACCTTGGAATCGATGAATGCATTAACAGCACGTGAAATATGAATAGAATTTAGTTCTAGGTCGGTCCTCAACCGGAGAGTATCAGGTCTTAATCGCTGCTCAATCTCAGGTTGATTGCGACTGGCAACTAGCCACTTTGCTTTGGATGTGGATTTGCAATCCTTGCCAGTGATCAAATTTAGGAGCTCCCGTAATCCAGAGTCGCATTCATCGAGCGCATCCACTAGTAGGTAAACTCTTGGAAGCTTTGAGTCGCCCAACATATCTTTGAGTATTTCCCATAGAGCGTATAGTGCATTCGGGCCTTCAAATAACTGAATTCCTCCGTTGTCGTACCTTTTCCGGACATGCCCAATCAGACTCCTCTCTTGGTGAGTCATTATATATATCAGGCCTCTGAGGATGGATACTGCGTTGTTTAGTCTAGCGTCGGCGCTTTGGCAGAAGAAGTACGACAAGATGCCTGATCCTGGCGAGTCTTGTAGCCAGCTTGACAGCTCATCAACAAGGGCTATCATCATCATCGTCTTGCCCTTGCCAGGGTCGCCTTTGATCCATAGTAGTTGGGTTTCATCGCAGTCCCTCCAGCTAAGGAAATCCTCGTCATTGAGGATCCAGGCCCAGGAATCCCTGAGGAGATCATCTTTACTCGACTCAATTCTGACCTTGTCGTCTCGAGGATCGGTGATCCCCCTCAGGTCGCGCAGACATTGATCGTCTCTAGAGTGGCTAGAGTCTTCGCTATTAGTCAGTTTTGGAGGAAAGTGAGGCCCATCCCTTAAATGGCTCGGGGGTTGCGTACCGCCGATGTTTACAGGTCCTCCGTCCGTGTTAAAGACCACGCCAGCTAGGACTGTCCCCCCTTGAATAGAGCGATAGTCGTTCCTCTGCTGGCTCATATTTAGAGGTCTAGCATGCCTTAATTCCAACGGGCGAAGTGAGACGAGATCTATCACATTGCGGCACCGGCTTTTCCTTTTCACTAGCGGGCGGTTAATAATCTCGGCATGCCCAGCCCCCAATCACGTTAGAACTCACGTGAACCACGCTGCCAGGGGTCTGGGATGCCATTATGAACGTTTTATTAAGTTGTTGGTCATCGGGATCAGGTTCCAGTTTCGATGAAGTCGGGCACAGTATCATGTAGGAGGCTACTCGTAATCTGGTACAGCATAGGCATATATGGAAAGCATTAATTTACAATTTTTAGATTGGCAGAAGCGAGCGCTCATTTCTTGTGGCACCGCAACATCTACAACCCTTCTCTAAATCTGTCATTGGTGGAAACAAGCAAGTCGAGTCAACCAACTGAACATTTCGAATTTGCAACTAATGGAAAAAAATCCTTTTTATACTATTTCAACGTTAGAAACTCATCGGTCCTCCTCCAGAGTTGAACGCGCCGCCGTAGAAAGCTTTCCCGCCGGATGTGTTGAAATTGCCCGAAAAATGATTAATTTGCTGGTGCTGATCAGACTTTTGGTGCTGATGTAAGTTCTGGTCGTCGTGCTTGTCTCTCGAGTTTGACTTATTCTCCTCCGTCGCTTCTATCGCAGTGCGTGTGCCCGTAACTTGATTTCCCGGGATAATATTAAGAAGATCTTTCGCATAAGCAGCCGCTGTAGCTGCAGCATACCGTTGCCAGCGTTTATTCTTGTGCGAATCCGCATAGTCGCATACCCCTCGGATGACGAGACACGGGAAACTGTCCATCAATCCCGCTGCTTCCATTTCAAAGCAGAGTACATTAAGCTCCCCCCTTAGCCTATTCCTAGTAGCTCCATGCCTCATCACCCGATCTCCCGACGCGATTAGACCGTAATGGATGAACGGATCCACTGAAGGACGTGGCTCTCGATCTACCAATTGGGTCCCTTCGCATTTCTCACATGTCACTTGACCACTTGGGTGATCGTATTCCGCCTTATATAACGAATCATACTGTATGCCTGGGTGTGCAAACTGAGCATTCATCCTGGGATACTTCTCTATCATCTCCCGGAGATACTTTGCCAGCTCGTGACCTTCCATCATGTGTTTCGCCTCTAAGTTGGCCAATGCGGTGAGTAGAACATCTGGGGGTCTGTTCAATGAGCCCATCCGTGTGAATTTACCTTCTTGCACAGTCTTCCCAAAATCATACTGGATCACACCTCCATAACTCCCAGTCGGTTTACTGACCACAACATCCCCAAGCCGAATGTCATGTTCCTCGCTAGGTACTCCACCTCCAATCCCCACCATTAGCCCGAATCTCAGTCCAGTGAAAGCGGAGAGCATCTGACTAGCCACTCTAGCCGCTGATATTGTGCCCATCACTCCTGATGGTAGGCATGCGACAACAACATTGTGATCTCCAATGCGACCGAAGGCGTAGTTGTTGTTATCTTGTGTGCGAGGTGGCAGAACCGCATGATGTTCGTCCAACATACCCTGAGCTGCCGCCATCTCTGTCGGCAAGGCGCAAATCCATCCCACCGTGTAGTCCCCGTGCGACCGTGTCTGAAGACTGGACATCGCAGCAGCTCCTAGCAGAGTTCCCGCAGTTTACTGGCTTCGAAATTACGAGGAGTGTCGCTGCAGCAATCGAGAACAGAGTGGAAGGGCAAAACGCTGCTCTTCAGCCGTTCTTCACTCCTTAGAAATCGAGGAAAGCCCGTTCGTTGGTCAGTGGGTAAGCAGGCTTGTGGAATGACTGAGAGCGACAAAGGTGTCAAATTCCTCCCGAATATTCACTCGCAAGGGGAGAGTTTGAGTTTCGAATCTTGTTCCGGACACAACTAAGCGGGATGTCAGCAATAGCGCCTGTTGGAGATGAAAGCGTAGAGTGAGAAAGCTGAGATGGCTATGCTGATCTTATTGCGCGTGCGTGGATGAAGAGGCAACAAACGTGTCGAAATCCAAAGGTAACTTGAAAGACAACCTGAACAGAGCTTGCCAGCATGTCAAGTACCTAGCTTGACAGCACAGAACAATCGATAACGTGGTCAGCTGGCTAGCGCATCAGCAAATTAGGGAAGTGGTGTCGACTGGAGGCTACAAGGGCGTAGGCAACGTTACTGTAAAGTTGGATGAATAAGGTATTTAGATGGTTTCCGTCATCTTAACGCTTCAGGACTTCACTGCTCAAAGCTAAGGCCAATTAGGTAAAGCAGAGACAAAGCTCAGCGGCGTGCAAAAAACCGGAAGCCGATTGTGCAAGCGACTGTAAGTGGTTATGTAGTCCAAATAATAAACACACACTGGTGGATTTGGAGCAGTTTAGCTCCTGTATGGCTTGGTGTTTGGGAGGTTCGGCAGAATTAGGTAAGCTGGGAGAAGCCCGTCACCAAAATTATCTCAGTGTAAGGCCTTGGTGCGAGCTTTGGCGACACTCAACTCAAATTAACGTATCGCAATTTTGTATATGAGACTCTTTTAAACAACAGTATTTTAACTTAATAAGTTAGTAAAATAGTTAAAGCTAGCCTTCTTTATAGTTGATTATATTTTTTATTAAAATATAATAGCTGTAGCTAGGTAGAATTTGGGTAAATTTGGGGAAGTTTTGCTAAAATTATAATATTTTGCGAAAACGGGAATTGAGCCAACAATGTATCTTATATTTTTCTATCTATAATTTTAACCATTTATCTTCATATTATAGGATTTTTATAGGGATATTTTTATAAAGTAGGATTAGCTATATAATTGATTAGACTTTTAAAAATTCGTTGGCTAAAATAAAGTTAAAGCCCCTAAGAATATAAAAAAAAGATACTTTTAGAATTGCCGCTCTTATGTTTTTCTTTCAAAGGCCCTCAGACGGCAAATTGAGCACGTTCGTCACGTGTTTGATTTGCTCCGTCTGAGTCTACTGAGATAGCATCAAAAAGCAAAAAACTTGGTCTTTAATAAGCCGATCGTCCTCATGCTGCGCAACCCATCACAGCAGCTCAGCTGCCGTGACTCGGTCTGACAACATGCACGTACCTTCTAATCGGGATCGACGGAGGCGTGAAATGCGCTTAGCACTGGAAACAGTCCAATTCGACTGCCATAACCGCCTTCATCCCACCAGGCCATTAGTAGTGCCCAAGCAAAAGCTGGTCAATGGTAACGTAAAAGTTACCGAAGCCGTTTAGTCAACAAGAGGAGCTGCAAGAAGATAAGGCCACTGATGGAATTTCGACCACTAACGACCAATTTCTATCTTGAGTAGTCGTCAATCTTTTCCCTGCATATCTCTGGGGGTCTAGCCATGTGTACGGGTTCACCGACCGTGGAAGACGTATCTAGTACCAATAGCTGGGTCCGCCAACATTACTTTTTATTTCCGTTACTTCTATTATTGCAGAAGCCTCTTCTTGCGAGCCTTCAGTTTCATTCTCAAGTTGCGCATTTTCTTTAATGGATCTTCTCTAACACAATTGATACGCCACTCACTCAAGGTTTTATTCTCCGCTCCAGACCGTCCTGGTGGCGCTGTATTATACGATCCTTCTAAAAAAAGGTTTCAATATGGATAGTCGGCAGGTCGATATGTCCAGTGCCAAATCGTGGTTACCTGGCTTCCTCCAGAAATCCAAATCATCTTCGGGTTCGAATACTCCGTCAAACGAACGAACTACGCTACTTCCAAAACCAGATGATGAACCAGAGACGGGCGAGACTTATGAGCTTGAAGATGGGGACAAGACCAGGACCCAGCTTGTTCTCATCGAATTTTGGGTACTACTCAGAGGATCAATACCCGTGATTTTGGCGTACACTCTTCAGAATTCCTTACAAACAATATCTGTACTTATCGTTGGACGACTTTCTCCGGAAGCGTTGGCTACAGCAGCGTTCTCCTACATGTTTGCCATGGCTACCGCGTGGCTGATTGCACTAGGAGGTACCACAGCAATAGACACTCTAGCCTCCGCAAGTTTCACGGGAAGCAAGAATCCCCATGATCTCGGTATCATATTGCAAAGATCCTTTATCATTTTGGCTTTATTTTATATTCCGGTTGCTGCTCTATGGATATGCTCTGAGCCAGTGTTCAAAGCGCTTGGACAAGAAGACTACATCGCGCGGGATTCCGCCAAATTCCTCAGTGTTCTTGTACCAGGAGGCATTGGATATATTTACTTCGAAGCAGTGAAGAAATACCTCCAGGCGCAAGGTATGTGATTTATTGACTTATTAGTATCTAACGCTAACTCATTTCTCAGAGATTATGAGACCTGGAACATATGTCCTTCTCATTACCTCACCTCTCAGCGCTGGTCTGAACTATCTGTTCGTCTATACATTCGAAATCGGGCTTCTCGGTGCTCCCATTGCAACAGGCATCGCCTACTGGGTATCGTTCCTCCTCCTGCTAGCTTACGCACGCTTCGTCGACGGTTGGAAATGCTGGGGAGGTTGGAGTCGCAAATGTCTGCACAATATGGGCACATTCGCACGCCTAGCCGTCCTAGGTGTCATACATGTCGGAACTGAATGGTGGGCATTTGAGATTGTGGCATTGGCTGCTGGAAAACTTGGAACGATTCCACTTGCCGCGCAAAGCGTTATTATGACGACAGACCAAGTCATGAACACGATCCCATTTGGCGTGGGCGTTGCAACGAGTGCGCGCGTGGGCAATCTGCTCGGTGCTCGTAACGCGAAGGGTGCAGCGAGGGCGTCAAATACGGCTGCCTGGCTTAGCATGATCCTTGGTGCACTCGTTCTAGCAGTTCTTATGGGAGTCAAAGATTTCTATGCCAAGATTTTCAACGATGATATCCGTGTCATCGAGCTCACTGCGGAGGTCATGCCATACGTCGCATTGTTTCAGATCGCTGACGGCTTGAATGGCAGCTGTGGAGGAGCATTGAGGGGAATGGGGAGACAGCACATCGGTGCTGCGGTCAATATTGTCAGCTATTACTGCGGCGCGCTCCCTCTCGGCATCTATCTAGCTTTCCACGGCTGGGGTCTCGCGGGTCTTTGGGTTGGTCAATGCATCGCTCTCTACATTGTGGGATTCATGGAGTGGGCAATCGTCGCCTGGAGTAACTGGGAGTATCAAGTAAAGAAGGCGTTCGACAGGATGGATAGAGACGATCGGGCAGAGATTGGAGCTACTGAGCCTACTGAGGGTGATGAAACTCAGTAGCGGCACGAGCTATTCATGATCACGGATGATGATTTTCCATTGTTGAAAACTACTTGTAGATTGGTGAAATGGTAGATACGACTTGAAAAGATGAATAGATGCATAGAGGACAGCAGGTACCTCGAAGTTTCCAATCGAATCAACCTGCCATCTCTCACCGATCAGCGAAATTTCCAGGGACGATCCGGCGCTTTCCCCACGAGCAGACAGCCCGATTCTGTTGTTGCATGACACCTTGATCCAAATGCTTGTCGAATGCTGGAGCGGCTGCAGCCACCTACTAATTGACAAGACGGCGGCTTATCGGCAACAGCAGATAAGCCGTGAAGGGCGTGAAGTGCATGAAG
>Ga0307515_10021650_pt1 | contig 11383 bp, 7 predicted proteins | sample 17_EM_MG_FD_194513 | JGI IMG/M metagenome (GOLD analysis project Ga0307515, IMG submission 194513) | Populus trichocarpa ectomycorrhiza microbial communities from riparian zone in the Pacific Northwest, United States - 17_EM | ecosystem: Host-associated > Plants > Roots > Unclassified | place... | reverse complement strand
ACCAGAGAAGAAAGCAGAGAGTTGACATCAATCAGAAGAAAATTTATAGGGTTGTGGTCCACATGATCTAGTTTAAAAGAAAAAGAAATGGCTCCTAATGTGGGGGCCAGCACCCCGGTCCTACTTCAAAGTTATTTTACCATTTAACACTCCTAAGTTCTATTTTTCTTAATTTCTAATTACCTTCGGTGGATCTTGAGAGATGAATCTAGCTAGGCACCGTTTGGCAATACTGTGTTCTTAAAAAATTTAAAATTATTTTTTTTAATGTTTTGAATCGTTTTAATGTGCTAATTTTAAAAATAATTTTTTAAGAATAAAAAAATATTATTTTAATGTATTTTAGCATAAAAAACACTTTAAAAAGTAATTGTAACCACACTCCCAAACATGAATGTGTGATCTCATTTTTACATAAATAAGCTTGGTCTAAAACAAAGTTAAGTGGGTGATTATAATGCGATGTGAAAATATTTTTTAATTAAAAATATATTAAAATTATAGTTTTTATATTAAAAAAAAAGCATGTCTTGATTATCTCTAAGTGACTAAATAACACTAATCGCAAGTAGTAATCCATGTGTCTATTCTTGCTAACTCTATAATAGTAATTAAGTAAAAAAGGTGAGCAAAGAGGCAAAAACAAGATCCCAGTAAAAGAAAATAAACAAAAAGTCTATATTTATCAACAAACGTAATAAGAAAACAAAATCACACGCCGGAAATTAATTATCAAACCCCGGCTGACTCGCTACATGGACTTTTTGGTGACCTCTCCCTCTCCCTCTCCCTCTCTCTCTAATCCTCCTCTCTTGCTTTATTTATTTATTTATTATTTTCTCTGTTTTTGCACATCTGGGCATGGCTGGGCATTGCATGTAATAGTAGAGTACCACACCAGTTGTGGAGCACTGTTTAGTGGTATTAAAGTGAGAGAGTTGAGTGAGTAATGAGTTAAAGGAGAGAGAGAGAGAGACTGTCTTAAATTTCAGAGAGAGAGAGAGAGAGAGAGAGAGAGAGAGAGAGGGAGACCAACTGACTCCTTTCTCTCCTTCCTTTCCCTCGAATGCGGTGATGACTCAGAATTTAAAAGCCCACAAGACTGTCGCTCTTTAAAACCCCCTTCGCCATCAGCTACACACATTTTCACAAATAAGTGTGCTCAGCAAAATACACACACTCCTAGTAAGGAATCGTAGGAGTAGTGTGTGTTGTAGTGTTTTAGTGGGGTGTTTTAGGTTTTTTAAGAGAGAGAGATTAGAGAGACTTAATTAGAGCCCAAGATTTAATCTTTTTATTTTTTTTGAAAAAATCTCTCTCCTTGACTCACTCTTCTGAAATCATGCCAAATTCTGACATTCCAGCCGTTTCTCTCCTTATGATATGCCTTCGAAAACCAAATGCTTAAACCCCTCTCAACTTCTCCTCAAACCCCAAAAAATCAAAAATCGAACAGTCCTTCTATCTTGTACTCTACAGGGATGTTACTGTAGCCATGGTCTATTATAGCATGGGCCATCAATCTTGATATATTCTTTCTTTGCTCTATAGGGGACTCGCTAATAGCTTCTTCTTCTCCCTCTTGTTGCTGTTTATATAAAAAGGCTTCTTTTTGGGGCGACAATGGAGTATGGCAGTGTTGGAGGAGGAACTAGTGGCGGTGGTGGTGGAGACCATGACTCCTCTGATCCTCAAAGGAGGAAGAAGCGTTATCACCGCCACACTGCTCTCCAGATTCAGAAGTTGGAGTCGTAAGCACTCTTTCGCATTGCAATCTCTTTGTTTTCGTCAATCATGCAATCCGTTGATGATTTAGTAGTGTTGCTTTTGTGGGGTATATGACATGTGTGTGTGTAATGTTTCTTGAAGTATTGGTCTTTATGGGTTGTTGATGTTTTTTTTTTTATCTTGTTTTGTGTTTGTACTATGTGGGAATGAAGAATGTTTAAGGAGTGTCCACACCCAGATGAGAAACAAAGGTTACAGTTAAGTAGAGAGTTGGGTTTGGCACCAAGACAGATCAAGTTTTGGTTTCAAAACAGGAGGACCCAGATGAAGGTGAATTAGAGATTTTTGTTTTGTTTGTCTCTTTGTTTTGTTTTTGATTGAATTTTGTTAAAAGTTATTAAAAGGTTTGTTTTGTTGTTGTTGGTTAATGGTTCAGGCTCAACATGAAAGAGCAGATAACTCTTCTCTTAGAGCTGAGAATGATAAGATCCGATGTGAGAATATAGCCATTAGAGAGGCACTCAAGAATGTAATATGCCCCTCTTGTGGGGGTCCTCCTGTTACGGAGGATTCCTATTTTGATGAACACAAACTAAGAATGGAGAATGTTCAATTGAAAGAAGAGGTGAGCTTCTGTGTTTTCAATTCTCTCTCTCTCTCTCTCTCTCTCTCTCTCTCTCTTTCTCTAATTTTTTATTTTAATTTTTTCTTGCGCCATTCATGAAATGGTTTGCAAAATTTTGATTGTTGCAGCTTGATAGAGTTTCTAGCATTGCTGCTAAATACATAGGGAGGCCAATTTCCCAACTCCCTCCAGTGCAACCTTTTCACATTTCTTCCTTGGATTTATCAATGGGGAATTTTGGGGCCCAAGGGATTGGTGGCCCTTCACTTGATCTTGATCTTATCCCAACTAGTTCAAATTTGGCTTTCCAACCTCCAGTCATTTCGGATATGGACAAGTCCCTTATGACTGATGTTGCTGCAAATGCTATGGAGGAATTGTTAAGGCTTTTGCAAACCAACGAACCTTTGTGGATGAAATCGTCCGCTGATGGGAGAGATGTTCTTAATCTCGATAGCTACCAGAGGATCTTTCCAAGGGCTATGAGTCACTTAAAGAATCCCAATGTTCGAATAGAAGCATCCCGAGATTCAGGTGTTGTTATCATGAATGGTGTAGCTTTGGTTGACATGTTTATGGATTCAGTAAGTCCTTTTCTTACTCTCTAATAATATATATTTTTTTGACACCCAAAATATCTTAATTATTAAGGCTGTCTCTGAGTTGTATCATTGATTGGAGCTCGCAGAACAAGTGGGTCGAATCATTTCCCACGATGGTGTCTGTGGCAAAGACCATTGAAGTAATTTCATCTGGAATGTTGGGTAGTCACAGTGGTTCTTTGCAACTGGTAATGAAAAAAAGCTTTAAGTTGCTTGCTTTTGTTTCAACAACTGGCTCGAAGAATGGTTTATCATATGAAATGTGCTTTTTTGCAGATGTATGAAGAGTTGCAGGTGCTTTCACCCCTGGTTCCGACTCGGGAATTCTGTATCCTCCGGTATTGTCAGCAAATTGAGCAAGGCTTATGGGCAATTGTTAGTGTTTCATATGATATTCCACAGTTTGCCTCCCAATTTCGATGTCATAGGCTTCCCTCTGGATGCTTGATTCAGGATATGCCAAATGGATACTCAAAGGTTGTCTAGTTGCTCCTGAAAGCTTCATTATATGTTATTACTTTGGTGTTTCAACTTCAAAACAGTGATAGTTGTAGAACTATTTCCTGTACTTAGTTATTAACCTGAAGTGTGAAACAGGTTACTTGGGTGGAACATGTAGAGATCGAAGACAAAACCACAACTCATCAGCTTTATAGGGATCTCATTCACAGTGGTATGGCTTTTGGAGCTGAACGATGGCTTGCTACACTTCAAAGGATGTGCGAAAGAGTGGCATGTCAAATGGTGTCCGGCAATTCGACCCGGGATCTTGGAGGAGGTAAATTTATTGCCATAGTCAAATCTTTTTAGTTAATCATGATTTTAACTGTGCATTTCATTTTCCAGTAATTCCATCACCAGAAGGTAAGAGAAGCATGATGAAACTTGCCCAACGAATGGTCAGCAGTTTCTGTTCTAGCATAAGCACATCTAACAGCCACCGATGGAGCACACTATCTGGGTTGCATGATGTTGGAGTTCGAGTTACACTCCATAAGAGCACGGATCCTGGCCAACCTAATGGTGTAGTTCTAAGTGCAGCTACCACATTTTCACTTCCAGTTTCTCCTCAAAATGTCTTCAGTTTCTTCAAGGATGAAAGAACCCGACCACAGGTGATGTAGATTTTGAAATTGGCTGATTCATGGCATGTTCAATTGCTTGTAAAATGTTTTCCTTTGATAAACTTCTTGCTGATATTTTGGCTTTGGTTTTGGTACTTTTTTTCTTTAGTGGGATGTACTCTCTAGCGGCAATGCAGTCCAAGAAGTTGCCCATATCACAAATGGTTCACATCCCGGGAACTGCATATCTGTTCTTCGAGTAAGGCTATCTCTGTTTGGCTCATTCTCTACCTTTTATAGTGATTGTTTCACTGTATAAAGTAAAATGCTTATTTAATGACTTTCATAACTCTATAATATTCTGTAATAGGCCTACAACACTAGTCAGAACAATATGTTAATACTGCAAGAGAGCTGTGTCGACTCATCAGGTTCACTTGTAGTCTATTGTCCCGTCGATCTACCAGCCATCAACATAGCAATGAGCGGTGAGGACCCTTCTTATATACCTCTGCTGCCATCAGGATTCGCCATTTCTCCTGATGGCCGTCCTGACCAAGGAGATGGTGCATCAACAAGCTCTAATACACAAGGAAGCACGGCCAGGTTGAGCGGTTCACTAATTACAGTAGCATTTCAAATACTAGTCAGCAGCTTGCCATCTGCTAAACTGAACCTGGAGTCAGTGAATACTGTTAATAACCTTATTGGCACCACTGTCCAGCAAATTAAGGCTGCCATGAATTGTCCTAGTTCCTGATGACCAGATTCTGCTACTGCAAACATAACTGTTCCCCTTTCTCTCTTCCATCTTTGAATATTGAGATCAGAGAAAATTAAAGTGTTGTGTTTGCTGGTGGTATTCACTGTGGCAGAGAAGTATTGGGGTTGGTTGGGACTTTGAATGCCATCTTCAAGAACCGAAGATGCTTATTTACTGCTGCTGCTGCTGCCGGTGGTGGTGGTGCCTGTTTTTGCTGCCACAATTCATTACGATCTACACCAACTAAATTTTATTTATTATTTTTACGAGCCTCTTTTTTGGATTTTGCAAAAATTCACGTTGGAAGACTAGCCATTTAAAGAGGGAGTCAAGAACGCACCATACATATTTTTCTTGCTTAGAAGGGGTAGTAATAAATCTGCCATCCATTCCTTCCCTTCCTTCATTACCACCCCAACTCAGCAAGAAAAAACAAAAATTGTGGTTCGGGTATTGACTTCTGTTCATGGACATTCAATCTAATTTATCTACCAATGATGTTCTATATCTGTTCTTTTTTCTTTTTGAATTATTATTATTTTTTTGGCCGTGTAATAAAATCTCTTGAATGGGGTGTATGTGCTTGTGTGTGTGAATGGAGAGAACCATGAGGGCAGTGGGGCAGGCATGGAAATAGTTTTTGATAGCTCTTTCGCTTACATCAATGTTGGGCTCCACCTCATTCATGATCATCATACTAAAGTCTCTGAATTTCAAAAGATTATTTTTAACTGCATTTGCCTTGACATTTTCTGATGGAGAGGATTTCCATTATATTGATATGACCACTCCTTAATGGGTCATTTGTTCTTTTTCTATTATTGGGGGCTCCACTTTTTTCTTTTTCTTTTTTATCCTTGTGAAGTGTATTTGAACTTCATATGCTTTTGATTTGATCGTGGATCCTTTTTCATTCACATCTTGGCGCCTTCAAGAGCATGGTAAAAGTACGTTAATAATAATAAAAAAAAAACAGAAAATAATAGAAGGTTTTTTGAATTTCAGCATGATAATACAACAAAATATATATATATATATATATTTCAAAATTGTTGGATCTTTATAAATGTGACCCCTTCTCTATTCTTGTCTGTTTGAGAGTATGATTGTGGTTGTTTTTTAAAATGTTTTTCGTGCTGAAATGCATCAAAATAATTTTTTTTTTATTTTTTAAAAATTATTTTTAAGATCAGCGTATAAAAACGATCCAAAACATATAAAAATTTAATTAGTGAAATATGATTTGCACCGTATTCCAAAACGATGGTAATATTATATTTATCCTACTTTGTATATTTTGTTTCATTTGACTGTAGCTATAATGACTTTTAAGTTTTTGGTAATACTTTAAAAACTAACATCATAATCTTTTCCATTTGTTTTTTTCAGAAATTACAATACATAGTTTTTCAAAAGTCATGACGACAATTAAAAGCTATAATTTTTTTAAATTTAATTAAGAAAAATAATTTTAATATGTGAAAACTTGTACTTAGAATTTAACACACTATATTAACAACTAGTACTTAGAATTTGAAGCGCTATTTAGCATAGGAGAGGATTTAGGATTTAGGAAATGGATGATTATTATCTTTTATCGTGTAGTTTAAAATCTATTAAACTCTCAATGAAATAGTACAAATAATAATAATAATAAAAAGGCTAATTAATAAATTTGGCCCGTGTGGGTTACCTTGCTCAAGGGATATTAGGCAGCAACATGCATGAGGTAATTAAGAATAATTGGCTCCTTTGACCAAAATTGAGTTCAACTCGAAAACATAACTCAATGGAGAAATTAGGCTCGTGCACATAGATTTTATGTGTAGCAATTAATTTGTAAAATATGCCACGCCTATTATTTTTGTATCATATGATAAAGACTGAATCGCTTTGGATTCCAGTTTCTCCCAATCATTTTTGTCACATTACCATATATTTCATATCCTAAGCCACTACTGCTCCTTGTGTTAATTATTTCATACTCCTTGTGTTAATTATTTCATGCAAGGTAATTTTGAGGGGTAGCTCAACTGATTAGGTCTTGAGTTTGCTTCTCAATGGTCACGAATTCGAGTCCTCTTAAAACCACTGCAGGCTTACATAGTCGTTAACTTCAGGGCTTGTGGGATTAGTTGAGATGCGCGCAAGCTACCCGACCTACATTAATAAAAAAAAATCTCATGCAAGGTAAAAAAAATAATAACTCAAACCCTCGTGTGATTGGCATGGCTGTTGAAGAATGTTATAAATTCCATTAAAAAAACCATTAATGCTTTTGTGAATGTTTGATGATCTTACCGGTTCCTACCATGCCGACGAGTTTTATTTTCTTGACAATATCTCGACCATGTAGAATGTATGGGGGATTTTGGATGGCAAGCCTTCCTCTATTAACATCCCTCTGGTGCCCATATGCCAAAAGAGGTCCAAAGCATACAAACTAGGGTTTACCTTGTTCTTTAACTCCAAAGAATGTGTATTGTTGTAAATGGAATGTTGAAAAATTTCTATGTTTTTCATTTATGTGTGTGGTCGTTAAAAAATATATTATATTAATTGTTGGCTCGTACTAAAATATTTTCATATAAAACCTAATGAAAGTGTTTAATATTGAGTTTCTCAAGTTTCCGCAAAGATTTATTGAGATTTTAAAAAGTAAATTCGAGAAATGAGAAATTTGATTTCTAAGTTCCTTCAATAAGTTTTGGATGAGGGGGTGCATATTTACATCAAATTAAACATGTTTATGAGAGTATTTTAAGCTTTAATATAACATAAACATAGTATAATGGAGATTATCTTATATATATATATATATAGATATATAACAGTTTATTGGTCTGTGCTATGCTGTGAGTGAAATAAAAAAAAAAACAATTTGAGCGTAACAAACAATATACCGACCATAGAGATAAAATTGTTATTAAATTCAATCTAGTTGGTTCTTCTTAAACCTTTCCGATTTGACTCCTTGTGTAGCTCGAGTTTAAAATTAAATCACGTGAGAGTTAGAGCGTGGTGTTCTAATTGACTTAACTGATTTATTGACAACCTGGTCGACTGATAAAAAAAAATGATGAAATTAACAAACAAAAAAACTCAGTCCTTCAATGACAAAATTGAGAAAAAAATAATGAAATTGACAAGGAAAATAATCTCGCGACCCAACTCCTTGTGTAACCTTGATTTAAAATCAAATTATATGAAAGTTGTCTTGAGGTGATTCAGTCGACTTGGTCAATTTAAAAATAATTTGGATAATTATTAAAATAAAATTAAGGATAAAATTAAAAAAAAAAATTAAAAGAAAAAAAAAGTGGCTGAATTGAAAGGAGAAAGAAGAGGAGCTTCACTGTCATATATATGACTTGAAGCTCCAAGATGTTTTTTCAATTTCTATTAAATAAAAGGTTTGAAAAACAGTTTTAATTTGAATTTTTTTATAACACATGTAGCCCTTTAATCAACCTATTTATAACATATGTAGCTTCACGTTTGGGAACGCGGCTGTGGCTGCGTTCCCAAAAAATTTGAAATTTTTTTTTATTATTTTTTATTAAAATTTAATATGGTTTGTATGGTTTGGATCGTTTTGATGTGCTGATGTCAAAAATGATTTTTAAAAAATAAAAAAATATCATTGGCATGCATTTTGGCACGAAAAGTTATTTGAAAAGCACCCGCAACCACACTGCCAAACATGCAATTTCAATTTGGCTTAAAGGATGAGGTTGGTTTTTTTTTTTTTTTGAGGCTTTCAGCTACAGCCGCAGCTACATCCAATGCACGCTCTTTAAGCCAGCCAGATGGATAGGCTGTAACTGTACTTACCTTAATTCTCAAGTAATGAAAATGGAGACACCATGCTCAAAGAATTTGGAAGTGACTGTTAAGAAGAGCATTATTGGCTAATGGGTGGGTTTGATTTGATTGGTGGGTGACATAAAAAAATAAAAAGAAGACAATTTAGCAGAGTTGGTGGTCCCTACAAGTGATGGACTAGTCGACTGAAGGGTAGCTGAAAGTGATATCCTCCAAAGCCGCAGACTCTTTACAGATATTGTCCCCTGGGGGGGTTGTATTGGAGTGAGAGCTAACTCTTTACAGATGTTGAATAGTTATAATTAAATTTTAAAAAATAAAAAATATTTTTTAAAATAATCTCTATGTAATTCTTAAACTGTGTGCAACCTAGCAGCCAAGCTAAATAAAAAAACAAAAAAACTCAATGTTTGTTTTTAACCAGGTTTTTAATTTATTTGGATAAAATATTGATTTAATAAAAATTTAGATTTTTAGTAATTTAAATATAATTCAAATCTCTTTAAGACAATATTAATAATTTTTTTAAATAAAATAATTGACCCGATATTCTATAAGTTAAGTCAACGACTTTATTTAGTTTTTGGATCAGTAATTGATTTAAGTTGGGTCGGGTTTTACAAGTTTTTTTTTTCAACCAAATAAAATGAAATGTAATTAACAATTCTAATTCCAATTCCTTTTTTTTGTTCTGACTAACTAAATAATTTCATAGGTATGGTGATATAGTCGGATCTACGATAATAAAAGATTCTACGCAGTTAGATATGGATATGTCACAACTAGATGAGGACTTACCCAGACATATTACATGGATGACTTAGTTGGTGCATTCATGGATAGTGGAACAAGTCTAGTTCAAGAGGAGATTTAGTCATATCAAGCCATAATAATGAATCAAAAAGACTATAATGTTTTATCCAACTATTGAATCAGACTCAAATTTTATTTGGAGTTCCTGGATGTTGTTTTTCCTATAGCAACCTCAACGTCACCACGCGAACTATCAAATCTTTAGATATTCAAAATCTTGCCAAGACTTCTGGTTTTGACAATTTTGTTATTTTCCTTGTTATTTTTAGATTTCATGATTTTTTTTTTGGATTTTATGCTTCTTTCCTTTGTATTTTCAGATTTTTACTTTGTTTCTCAATTGGGATAGTGTTTCTAGTCTATTTAAGATTTGTAAACCTTCAAAAGAGATAGACTTTATTATTATTTTTTTAGAGAGAATAAACTAATGAATTTAAGATTCATATCTATAGCTCCACATGAAAACTCCTTTTGTTTTCAAAGAATAACAAAAATGGACTATAAATAGCTTATGTGTAGATGTCGAATTAAAACAAAATGACAAGTGTAAAAAAAAAAACACATAATTTGTTAAATAAATTTTTTTTTCTATTAAACTTTTAAAAAGCAACACACACCCTCCTTAATTAGTACTGGATCTTCAATTATGAGTAGCATGTTTAGTGGTGACTCTGATAATTCACAAAATTAATAAAGGCTTGATGGATTTTGAAGATTATGAGAGATTAATTGCAGTCCAATCAAGGAAAAAAAACACATTTATGATAAAGTTATTTGGTGTTGTAATTTTCGGCAACATGCTTTTGTTGCTGATTGTCTTTATTCTAATGTTATTCTTCACTTAAAAAAAATTAAAAGTAAAGTATGAGGAAGAAGTTAGAATCTTGTTTTGTTCTTATTACCTTGAAGGGAAGAAAATAAATTATTGATTAAATTAAAGAAAGTTCTCTACCAATTCAAAGATAAATAACAATGAGGTTAATTTTTCCAAATCAACTGTAAAAAAAATAAAAATCATTTTCCTTTCTTTTCAAGATAGTATAAGAAACTTAATGCATGCACTCCATCTAAATGAAAAGAAAAAGGGATTTTTTATATAATGTTAATTTGTTAAATGACAAGCTAATATTTAATAACCTTTTCTTATTTTGCTATGTTAGAAAACTATTATATTTAGTAAGAATTAATTACTATTTTTCCCTTAATGGAGATATTATGCCAAAAAAATATATTTTTTTGACATGTGTGAGCCACAAAAAAGACAAAGTACTTAACCGAGTATTATGAAGAAATAATTTTTTTAGAGAGATAAGGTTTGAAGAAAGATTAGAAAGAGTGGTGTTTCCAGAGCTATAACTATTTTGACCACCATTTGATTTCTTTCATTTTCGGATATGTTGTTCTTCTTAACCTACTCCACTTTCTGATTGAATGGATCTTTGTTTCGATTACTGTGTAGGGAGTTATTGCCCTCGCAACACTTCTACATTTTTATAGGAGAACTTCTAGGTAAAACAACCGTGCCACTTTGGTCGTTTCCCATAATCTACCCATTGGATCTTACTCAAATTTATATCGTGGGTTCGCCACCTGGTCCCCTTGATTTTGAACGGTGGAGACTGGTTTCCAAGTTTTGGACCAAAGCTGAGGAAACAAATGTCACCAATTTTGCAGAGGCCATCTCTCCACAACCTACTGTTGGATTTGGTTGTAACTTTTAGTGGAGTTGCGCAAAGTAAATGACTTACTCCTAACTGTTTAATTTTTTACCGTCATTCAAATTGCCACTATGGCACAAAAGAAAACCACCAACTCTACCCTTAGCACTTCATGGGCTGATAGAGTGAAAGTATCAAACTCAACCACCCAAGCTAAGATAATATATTTCCCAAGGAAAGAGATTGACACTATTTTAGAAATCTCAGATAATACCATTGATGAGAGTAAGTTAGGAACCGCTGCT
>Ga0307515_10021648_pt1 | contig 11383 bp, 8 predicted proteins | sample 17_EM_MG_FD_194513 | JGI IMG/M metagenome (GOLD analysis project Ga0307515, IMG submission 194513) | Populus trichocarpa ectomycorrhiza microbial communities from riparian zone in the Pacific Northwest, United States - 17_EM | ecosystem: Host-associated > Plants > Roots > Unclassified | place... | reverse complement strand
TAATATATATATATATATATATATATATATATATATATTGAAGGTTTTGAATTTAAATATTGTAGATTTAACTATTGTTATTACATTATGAAATAAATAATATTTTATATAAAATATTTTTTATTGTTCAATTAAACTATCTACAATTCCATTACGTATGAAATATATCCGACAAGGACTACAGTTTCATTGGTTTCTCGCGCAACAACATAAGGTAAAATATAATCAAGAACAAAATTAGGATTGCGATCAAATTCTACAAATGCTATGTCATCAATTAAAAATAAAAAATAAAATTTAATTTTTTTTACTGGGTCGGACCCGGTTCAATGCATTTAGCTTTGGACCGGACTCGGTCCGGCCGGAATCATGCACCACTGTTCACGTGAACAGTGGATGCATGCTCCACTATTCAGCGAACAGTGTAGCATGGTTCAACGTTTTTATCTGCGGAAAGCAGCTCCTAGCTGCTTTTCTTCCCCCTGCGTTTCAAACGTAAAAACACTGTGGAATTCATGAACAGTAAACTATGTTTTTTTCTTTACTAAATAGGTTATATCTGCGTTTTAAACAAAACAAAGACGCAACCTCATTACCAAACACTTTCTTGTCATGAACAATTATTTTGCGTGCAACCAAAACCTATGAAATAGTAATCCAAGACCTCTTATTGATTATCTGGGCCATCATATCACTGTTTGAGCTATTAGGTTAACCCCATCAGTCTCAAAATATGTTTTTTTTTTAAATAACAAGTCTTAAAAAAATCAAAACGACTTATTTGTAGACAATAATTTAAAAAAATTACATAGAATTAATATGAAATGTTTTATCTAAAATATTTGACATGATCAGATATTAAATGAACATGATACAGATTTCATGGTTGATACACCAAACTTATCCAGATTAATGTTATCCTTATCACATACAATTGATTAGGACGGATAAAAATAAAATAATTAGAGTTAATCAAGCTGTTCTAGTTAAGAAGCGACAATGACTATCCCACTTTCACCGAATAAAAAAAAAAAAGTCCTCTATTGAACAAATTAATATAAAAAACAAAAAACCAATACAAATATTTATCGTAGTTTTGAAACCCGGTTTGGCCCGGCAGGTCGATCCCGGACTCGGTTAACTCGGGACTGGAATCGGGTCAGGTTGATAAAAAAATAGAAAAAGTCATAAGCCGATGTGACCCGCCCGACCCAGCGGGGTGACCCGGAAAAACCCAGTTAAAATGATGCTGTTTTTAATTTTTTTTTAAATAGGGATTCACTTGGCCGATCTGGTCAGTCAAAATCCTGAACTTGAGTCATAGATCACACCGGTTTAAAAACAATGATATGATATTTATGATTAGTTGGAAAACTAAAATCGGAGAAAGAAGGTGATTCGGTGACACCTTGGCTTCTGAGCTTGTGTATCTTACCACAGCAGACTGGAACTCTTGGATGCCACGAAAATCCTAGGTACTCGCTTTGTCCTCATCAATACTATTAAATCGTCCACATAATGACACATGGGATAGAGGCTGGGTCGTTAGATTTGAGCGCCAATGTTGATTTTTCTTGTTGTTTTATAGTTGGCAAATTAATTGAAAGACCGAAATATATAATTTGAGAAAACAAATAACAAAAAGCTATGTCTGCATGCTTTACACGAGCGTTGTCTCAAGTGCAAAACTAAACTTTCTGCTCACAAAATTAATATATAGCTTTTGCAAGATTTATATATCAATTCGTTCATCAAATATATATAGAACTAATTTAATTTAAATTAATCAACCACTAATAATAATAATACTTTTTATTTAAGATATATTGTAAATTCTTTTTGTTAGCTAATTAGTTATCTCCATGTAAAGGAAATAAAATTAATTAATAGTGATTTCATCTCGTTGTCTCATTGATTTTAAAAGATCTATATATGCATGGTAAACTAAGATTTCATCTCGTCGAATAGGACTGTTAGATTAAAGAATGTTGGAGCCAAGCTTACTTTCTTTTCTCAAATGGCGGCTCCACAAATCAACCCTATAAAAATCAATAAACAGTAATTACAATTTTATAAATTTCTTTCTTTCTTTCCTTCCTTGTTTTTGTTTTTCCGATGGAGGGAAAAGGAATTTTCCTGGTTGTTTTGCTTCTTTTTTCCCTCGTTGCTATTTCCACAGGTTAGACGATCGACTAATTCTCTTCTTCTTCTTCTTCTTCTTCTATTTTCCTATATTAGTTTTCATGAGTCTTGAATTAACACATAATCAGTGCTCTCTGATAATTAACCATTCATTGTTTTCTTCGGTATATATTTCAGCTCAAATTTGTCCCTACGGCTCTCCAAAACTATTTGTTTTTGGAGACTCCTATGTTGATACTGGAAATTGGCCAAAGAATGTCAGGGGTCCATGGAAAGAACCTTTTGGCAAAACATTTCCCGGCATACCAACTGGTCGAGCCTCCGATGGTCGTGTCCTAACTGACCATATAGGTGCTTAATGACTTTTCTCTCTTACGCTAATTTTCTTTATTTTTCTCCTTTTCTTTTGCTTTAGAATTGAGATAATATAAAATTATAGATATTAAACTCAGCCTAATCAAGTCAATCTAGAATTTATCTAGGCCGGGTTTGCTTTCAAATTACATAGAGAGTTAATTGGGTTAAATCTTGATGACCCAGCGAGTTAATCCGTGACCGACAAAACTCAAGTGAGGCTTAGAGTTGCTCCAATGATTTCTTTTTAAATTTTTATCCAAAACATTGTTATTTCTTAGAAAAAGAAGTTTCGTTTCATTTTAGAAGAACTCAAACAACTTGTTTTTGGGACATGCCCGGTTGATCCACCGATTTGAAGGTTGAGCGGCCAACCAGCTGCAACTCGACTGGGTTAGATAACTATGTATGGAAGTGGTTTTGCTAATACAATTATAAGATTTCAGTTATTAAATCATATTAACACATTTTTTCTCTTTTACTTTCATGAAATATATATATACGCAGCTTCGTTTCTGGGAATAGAATCACCTACACCTTACCAACTGAGAGATACATCAAAAAATATTCAGCAAGGATTAAACTTTGCATATGGAGGCAGTGGTGTTTTCCCTTCAACATGGGCGAAAGACAGCCTTTCAGTCCAGATCGATCAATTTGAACAGCTACTCGATGAAAATGAATATAGTCAACGTGACCTTGATAATTCAGTTGCTCTGGTTTCTACTGGAGGCAATGACTATTCATTGTATTCTGCGGCCAAAAAAGGTTCCAACGATGTGAGTAGTTCTTACCCTAAATAAACTAAGTTTTACAAGTATTTATTACGTTGAATATGTAGCTTTTTAACTTGTATTTTTTGCATTTTTGTACGTGACAGGGACTGCCTGCTTTCACTGAAGGACTTGTTCGCCAGCTTGCTGCAGACTTACAACGTATTGCTCACCTTGGAGTGAAAAAAATTGTAGTGGCAACATTACCACTTCTAGGATGCTTGCCCGTACACATAATTCCACCAAATTCATATCAGAATTGCGATGAAGAATCCAACAAAAACGCCATGATTCACAACCAGCTATTGCAGAAAGCAGTAGAAAAGTTGAAAACTGATGATGGAAACAAATGCACATTTGTAATTCTTGATCTCTATAACGCTATGGTTTCTGCAATTGACCAATTCAGACAGAATGCAGGTAATTTTTGTTCATGATTTTTCAACCGTTTTTTTTTTTTCATGCAACTCAAGTTAATGTTTGATTAACCTTTCTTCTTCCTACTTGTCACAGCAAATTCTGAGTACAAGAACCCCTTGCAGCCATGTTGCTCCAAGATTGTTGATTACATGTGCTCAGTGGAAGGAGTATGCACGAATCCCGAGTCATCTTTCTTTTTTGATCTGGGACACCCTTCGGACAATGGCTGGAATGCTATTTTTTCATTTCTGCAAGGTTCTCTTCACAAAGATCTAAAAGTTTGAGGATGGTTCCTTATATTTGCATACATTATATATAGTCCATCTGCGGTTTCATGATTTCATCCCTTATGATGGTATTCAATTTAAAAAATTGTCTTCCTTGTAATATTATTTCATATACTTAATTATATAGTTGATTGAGAATAACTAAGATTATTGTTTAAACTTTCATGTCCAAGCAATTAGTATTTCTGAAGTTCCAAGAGATTACGCGGGAGATCATCACCTTGGATTTGTGATGAGATGACGCTTCTAGTACTTTAATAATATTCAATAGAATAAGTTAACAAAGTATAAATAGACAGATGGTGAGGTGTTATGATCCTAGAGTTTTCTCTTTAATTTAATTTAATCAGACTATGAATTAAAGAAAATTAGAAGATATAAGACTCGAAAATGGTCAAACTCACAATTCAAATCAAGTTGTATTTCTTGACCCTTATTTTGTTTTGGAGTACAAATAAAAATTTGCTAAAATTTAAAATATTTTTAGCAAAATATCTTCTGAATTAAAAATTATTCTGCCAACCTTTAGCTTAAAAAAAAGCTAACAATCGATATTGTTGTCAGAGTATAACCTGTCACGGAACACGAGGTATTGACCTTGTTATGTAGTATTAGAAAATTTTATATCAAAATTTATCAAAATGTTTTTTTTTTTTACAAAAATTTTTTTAAAATCAGCACATCAAAACAATCTAAAATATAAAAAAATTAATTTTTTATATAAAATAAAAATTAAATTTTTTAGAAACACAGTTTGAAAACGAAATATAAAACTCCCAGGCCTTCAAAGAAAGCAGGTAAGTTCGACTTGCTGTGGTTGAATCCTTCTTCCAAGCTTCACTGTCCTGCCATTTGTATGTGTTTTCAGAGTGAGAAACCGATGTTTTTATCACAGAAAAACTTTAGCTAATTAAGGTTGCAAGAGTGGTTAACAAAGGCTCGCTGTTGGAATTGAAAGACGATTGAAGACGGAAAAGAATGCACGGGGGCTTGTTCCTTTAAGTTAAAGATAACAATATTAAACAAGGAGCACAAAAATTTTGATGAATTAAAGCTACCGCATATATAAGATTTAAATTTACAAGTTTATTCTCTCTATTATAATAATAATAATAATAATAATAATAATAATAATAATAATAATAATGTGGTCTTTTTTACTTAGAAGATTTACAAAATGTTATACAGGTCATAAATTTTATCTCAACTAAAAAACAAAAAAAATCCAAAATTATAAAGAAAAGAAACATAAAATCTGAAATAAATATAAAATATAAAAATAACAAGAAAAATAACAAAAAATTACCAAAATTATAATTATTATAGAAAAAACAACATTCAGAAATTCCTGTAAAAATTTAAGTGTAATTAAATAATTAGATAAAAAATTATAGTTATTTTAAGTTGTTAATTTAGTTTGTTATGACTTAGATCTTCACTTGAATCTAAATTTATTTTATTAATTTATAAATATATCTGCTTAATGATTTATATAATCTGTCTGCAAATCATTTATGGAGGACGATTAGGCACATTAATGAAGATTTGGCTGCGTAGAAACTATGAAGTGAAATAACGCGTAGCAAGTACTATTCAGCTTTGATGCTTGCATGCCAATCATTCATTAATGAACACTTTCTTGTCGTGAACAATTTTTGTTGCCTGCAACCAAAAACTATGAAATAGTAATCCAAGACCAAGTCTGGGATTAGTATGTTAGAGGATCTAGGTTATGAGGTTAATATTTTGAGTTACCAAGATCACTTAGATCAATTTTGTTTGGAAATATATTTTTTTAGAAAAGATAAATCAACTTTAAATAAAAATCTTGATACAATTTCTTGAATAAGTTTAACTGAATAAATATCCCAATCAAATTGAAGTTGTTATAATTATAAAATGTTAAGAATTATCCCACTTTTCTTAAGTAAAAAGTCCTCCATTGAATAAATATATATAAAAAAAACAGCAAGAATATTTATGATTTGTTGAAAAATTAAAATTATCTTAAATAAAAAAAGTCCTCCATTGAATAAATGTATATAAAAAAGACAATAAGAATATTTATGATTTAATAAATATCTAAATTAGATTAAAGTTGTTATAATTATAAGATGTGAATTGTCATCCATTTTTTTAAAATAAAAAAAGTCCTTCATTTGAATAAATATAAAAAAAGACAACAAGAATATTTATGATTTGTTGAAAAATTAAAATTAAAATTAAAATTAAAATCAGAGAAAGATGGTGATTTGTTGACATCTTGGCTTCTGACCTTGTGTATATATCTTACCAAAGCTGTTTTTTTATGTTCATAATTCTTCACGTAAGATGGAACTCTTTTGACTTGGATGCCACTAGAAGAACCCTAGCTAGGTCCAAACAATGACCAGGTAAAGAGATTGGGTCATTAGGTTTGTTGGGTTTCCTAGTTAGTGGGCCCATAGTGAATTGTTGGGCAATTACTGATATTGTTAAATAAAAATATTCTCTACTTTAAATTTATATTATGGAAAAGTAGTCTATATTTGTACATATGGAAAAGTTATGTTTAAATTTATTTTTAGTATTATCCACTTTATTATTATTATTATTAAATTTTATGCTAAAATAAATAAATAAAATACAAGAAAATTCAAAGTTGTATATCTTAATTTAGCTCCCACTAAAACACAGACCTTAATCACTATATTACTACGTTAAATACAGGTTTAACCTTAACAGCAAATAATTGCTCAACAAAATCTAAAATCTTATATTTTTTTATCGTACTGCTAGTACGAGAAACAGTGAAACTAGTTCCTGATGAATTGGTCTTATTTGGGCTAATAAGGATGAGAGAGACCTAAATTGATGACTTTAGAAGACTCTTTCAAAATTAGAAAGCCTCGTACAGAGCTAATTCTGAACACACCTAGCCTTGAGAATTTATGGGTTTACTTTATTATGCTCATGGCATTTTTCTCAACAAAAACCTATGAAGGAGCAAACAAAAAAGAGGATGCTTGGTTCTTTTTCCCCGCCATTAGGGAGAGATTTCCAGGCATTAATTTGTTAGAAAGAGCACTCTTTTTTCTTGCAAAAATATGGACAAATCATAAAAATTATCCTTAAATCATCAGATGGAGAAATTAAGATTATGGCTTTGCGGCTCTTGTCATAATTGTACTCGTGCATATTAAAACGAAAATAAATATTTATGCCGCCTTGAGAAATCATGTAAGAAAATGATTTGATGACAACTTGGCTTAATTTGACAGCACATATATAGTAACTTACCAAAATTATTTATTTAATTAAATCATAGTGATCTAGAGTTGAAACTCTCAACGACATGCAGACATCAAAATTGGACCATGACAATACATACACGTTGTATCGTGGCATAGGTTTTACCCGGACAAACCTTAATATAACGTGCATGATCATGCTCTATAAATGGATGAGTTCCCTTGTATTCTTCTCCATCTTTCAATCTTAAGTCTAATTCTCTCAATCCTATAACATCTTGTGTTAAACTACACTAGCAGGATTAGCTTGACATTTTGTGTGTGTAAGAACTACTTAGTGTTGCAATCGAGGTTGAGAAAACACGAAGAAATGGCAGTGAAAGTGGCAGCAGCTTTCATTTTTATGCTGTTTTTCTTGACCACAGCATGCCAAGCAAAGCTCTCCTCTACATTTTACCACAAGTCGTGTCCTAATGCAGAAAGTGCTATCCGAACTGCCATCAGAACTGCAATTGCGAGAGAACGGAGGATGGCGGCGTCTCTCATTCGCCTGCACTTTCATGATTGCTTCGTGCAGGTATTTTGGAAACTATATATGGCAGCCATTGTTCCAGTCTAGTATTTAACTTTGATCTAGAAATTTACTCCATGAATTATTCCTTCTTTTTTTTTCAGGGTTGTGATGCCTCGATCTTGTTAGACGAAACTTCCTCTATCGAGAGTGAAAAGACTGCAGGAGCCAACAGGAACTCTGCCAGAGGCTATGAAGTCATAGATAAAGCAAAATCTGAAGTAGAGAAGATATGTCCTGGAGTGGTATCTTGCGCGGATATCATTGCTGTGGCAGCAAGAGACGCATCTGCTTATGTGAGTATATAATCAATCCACCTCCTTATCTTTTGTTTGCATTTCAAGTTACAAATTCAAGATCGTTAATTAGTTTTAAAAAATGTGGCAGGTGGGTGGTCCATCTTGGGCAGTGAAGCTTGGAAGAAGAGATTCAACTACAGCAAGTCCAACTTTAGCCATCACAGAACTACCTGCCTTCTCTGACGACCTGGGGAGGCTTATTTCTCGCTTCCAGCAGAAAGGCCTCACTGCAAGGGACATGGTTGCTTTGTCAGGTTGGAACTTGTAACCAACACACATAAGAAGCCTTGGTTATTATTATCATGATGATGAATATTAATTCCTGATGCTAAAATCATTCATTTTGCGATGCAGGTTCGCATAGTCTAGGACAGGCTCAATGCTTTACATTCCGTGATAGGATACACAGTGACAATAATATCGATGCTGGGTTCGCTAGCACTCGCAAGAGGCGTTGTCCACTTGTTGGTAGCGACTCAACTTTGGCTCCACTCGATTTGGTCACACCCAATTCTTTTGACAACAATTACTTCAAGAACTTGATGCAAAACAAGGGTCTCCTGCAATCAGATCAAGAACTTTTCAGTGGAGGCTCCACAGACAGCATTGTCTCAGAATACAGCAGGAATCCTGCAAAATTCAGCTCTGATTTTGCATCTGCCATGATCAAAATGGGAGACATCAGTCCACTCACTGGAACAGCCGGGCAGATAAGGAGGATTTGCAGTGCTGTCAACTAGTTTTTCTTTTTCTTGAAATCATTCGCTTAATAAAGTGTGCAGAGGCATGTCTTAATTATTTTGTCAATTGTTCATTCTTTAAATTTGTCAAGTATAACTTAATAATAAAGAAAATTCGTTTCATTGCTTATCATTAATTTTCGTCTTTTGACGGTCTTCATCATACCCTCTCATCTGGATCCTAGCAAGTACTCCTCAGGCCTTTGGCCTTTAATCAGTGGAATTGATTGTTCAAGAACAAGAGAAACAAAAGATTGAAGAACGCGCATAGCTAGATTATTTTTGCCTTTCAATTTTAATGACGGGTCCCAGAGTATTCCACTTGGGTCCCCCTTGAACATGCATGCATGGCCCAATTAACCCTTACCTTTGAATTTCTGCCTTCAATCATGAAAATGAGTACCTTTTTGTCTTCATTTTTTGTTTCAAATTTTAATGATGTTTTTTTATTGGGCAATATTTGATAGATGGGGATGAATTAATTATATCCTATGATTTTTTTTATAGCGATACCAAATTTTCAAGGAAGTGAAAATGTCATTGTCTGACTTATACAAATTTCCTAATTAGGTCTTTACTATAATCTATTAAATTGTTGTTAATGTTTATTTTAAATAGGTACATGACATCCTTATTATCACGAGACTCTCAATATTTATAAAATTGAAAAATATGAAAGAAATTGAAATTTTAAAATAAAACAAAAAAGGAAATGAAAATTAACTTAAGATGTAAATAATATTATGGGAGGAAAGATCTCCGTTCAATTTTTGAAAATTTTTATAGGTGGTTTCAATTTTTTTTAGATGTTTCAATTTCTTACATTTTTTTTAATTAATTAATTTTTTCTTTTTTAATTCGATGTTTAAGAGATGTTTTTGCTTGAAAAGGGACAAAAAAAGAAGAAGATACGAATGTACAAGAACATGTGATAGTGATTTTTTTTTTAAAAAAAGAATACAAAGTAAAATATACCCACATTATCCCTATATATATAGTAAAATATTAATTAAACTAAGATTTAATTAAAATTGAAGAGAGAAGAAATCAAAACACAAAACAATTATATATAAATTCAATCAATATTTAAAACAAACAAAAAAAAATTGACAATTAGAAGAAGGGAGCATTAATAAATAAACATTCCAATACTTGTAAGCATGAATAAAGAAAAACGAGGCCGGGGTAGAGACGGAGTATACCAGTTCCCATGAGATGAATTGATTAGGAAAATGGTTAAGATATCACTTCCGACAAAGGACTTTTCTCCTTTGTTTTTTTGTGGTAAAAAGGCAAGAAATCAATTAAATATCTAACTTTTCTAATTAGGATCACTGGCGCTAACATTTCATGTAGCTGCTGTGTAAAATCACTTCTGCTGACCAATGGCTGCGAAAGCTATACACGCTGAAAATTCTGCCATTCTTGTAGTGAGCTAGTACAATAATTAAGAGGGAAACTACTCAGTGAAGAATTGTTAGCACCTAGAGCTGGCGATCGAGGATAGAGGGCTCAAGACTCATGACCTCTAGACTCACTGCTATTCTTTATAAAAATCCCTTTTCAAATGCCATTTCTTTCAAAACAAGTAACCTAAGAGAGTTCTTAGCACACCTATGACCTAACCTTGAGAAAAATCTTGGGTTTACCTATTCTCTTGGCATTTTGCTGACCAAACCCTACGAAAGAGCAATCCGAGGAGGCTGCTTGGAATTCTCTTGAAAGAAATTAGTTGCTTGTAGCTTTGGTTATCTACTTAAAACAATCATTAGATGCCGAAAAACTAAGGATATATAGACATTATGTTCTCTTGTCAACATTAATGTCGTTACGCTTATTAAGACAATATAAATATTTATGCCGCCTTGAGACATGAAGGGAACCTGGCTTTTGACAATAGTACATAGTAACTTACCAGAATTTTTTTTTTTTTTATTTATATCATAATCTAGACTCTTAAAGACATGCAGACATCAAAATAGAACCATGATTTACACGTTATCCCAATTGCATAGTTTTTAATGAAACAAATCTTAGTTAATTAATGAGCTTAATTAATCATGCATCCTCTATAAATGGATGAGTTCCCATATGCATTCTACTCCATCTTCTATCTTAACTCTCTCCATTCTAGCATCCTGTGTTAAACTACACTAGCAAAATATTTAGCTAGACATTTTGTGTGTGTAAGAACTGCTTAGTGTTGCAATCAAGGTTGAGAAAACACGAAGAAATGGCAGTGAAAGTGGCAGCAGCTTTCATTTTTATGCTGTTTCTCTTGAGCACTACCGCATGCCAAGCAAAACTATCCTCTGCATTTTACCACAAGTCGTGTCCTAAAGCAGAAAGTGCTATCCGAACTGCCATCAGAACTGCAATTGCGAGAGAACGGAGGATGGCGGCGTCTCTCATTCGTCTCCACTTTCATGATTGCTTCGTGCAGGTACTGTTGCAACTTGCAGCAATTGTTCTACTCTAGCTATTAACTCTGAGCAAGCACGTATTCTTCATGAATTATATTCCTCGTTTTTTCAGGGTTGTGATGCCTCAATTTTATTAGACGAAAC
>Ga0307515_10021647_pt1 | contig 11384 bp, 5 predicted proteins | sample 17_EM_MG_FD_194513 | JGI IMG/M metagenome (GOLD analysis project Ga0307515, IMG submission 194513) | Populus trichocarpa ectomycorrhiza microbial communities from riparian zone in the Pacific Northwest, United States - 17_EM | ecosystem: Host-associated > Plants > Roots > Unclassified | place... | reverse complement strand
AGGCCCACGGACCCGACGTCACGAATGCCTGTCGAAAACTCGTAGCCGCGGCGCCTACCCAGCTGTGCACGACCAGACTCACATCGAGCCGACCAGCGCTGAGCCGATCGAAGGACCGCATTCGTGGCCATCCCAGCCACAAGCGACGGTGACGCCAACCACGATGCCGACCACGGCCAGGTTTGCCCTGTCGGCCGCGGCGTTGCCGCGTCTCGAGGACGCCTTGCCCGTGGGGGATCGGGTCCGGAAGGCGCTGTTTCATGGCGGCGACGGCCACGCGGTGTACTCGGGGCGCGACGCGTCCGGGCAGGTCGCGCGTGGGCAGTGGCACGACCACGCCTGGTTCCTGCCGTCCGACGACGATGCCGACGGCGCCATCGACCATGTCGTCGTCCACGCGCGCGTGGGGTTCGATCGCGCCGCGCTCCGGGCGCTCGCGCAGCTGCGCCGCGTGTCGGGATACGGCGACAGCGACCTGGCGCTCAGCCTCGTGGACCTGGGCACGCCGAGCGAACTGGGCTGCCTGCGCAGAGACGCAATGCATCGGCGGCAGTCGCCACAGCTCGGGACGGCGCGGGTCTGGGAGAGCCTGACGCCGTTCGTGCCGCCGCGGCACCTCAAGGTTCGCTCGGGCGGCGCTCATGGCGCCCCGCCGGAGCACGTGGCGCGGCTGCTCGCGCTGCATGGCTTTCCGGCCGCGCGCGTGGCGGCGCTGCCGGCGAGAGACGTCACGCCGCCCAGGCCGCTGTCGCCGATCGGCTGGCACCAGTTCCAGCGGCTCCGCGGATCGGGAGGTGGCAGTCGCGGAACCAGCGCGGGCTTCGGCTTTCGCCTGACCTTCGAGCACGCTGTCACGGGGCCGATCGCGCTCGGCTACGCGGCGCATCAGGGGCTGGGGCAGTTCGTGGCGGTCGAGTAGCGGCTACGCCGGGAACGGCAGGTCCTGGCCGCGGGCGGGCAGGGCGGAGCGGGTCTCGCGGAGCGCGGCGTCGACGTGGCGGGCGAGCTCGCGGCCCTCGGCGATGGCCCAGACGATCAGCGAGGCGCCGCGGTGAGCGTCGCCGGCGCAGTACACGCCGGGGGCGCTGGTGGCGTAGCGGTCATTGACGGCGATGTTGCCGCGCGCGTCGAGCGCGAGGCCGAGCTCGCGGGTCAGCGGGCCGGTGTCGGGGCCGGTGAAGCCGAGCGCGAGGATCAGCGTGTCGACCGGGAGGCGGACGTCGGGACCGGGGGAGTCGACGCGCTCGCCGTGCAGGGCGACGAGGCGGCCGGCGTCGCCCTCGAGGCGGGTGGTGCGGAACGCGAAGGTCCGCTCGCCGCCTTCCTCCTGGGAGCTGGAGGTCCGGAACACGAACGGCCAGGTCGGCCACGGGTTGCCGGTGGCGCGGGTGGGCGGCGGCGCGGGCATGAGCTCGATCTGGGTGACCGACGCGGCCTTCTGGCGCAGCGCGGTGCCGAGGCAGTCCGAGCCGGTGTCGCCGCCGCCGAGGATCACGACGCGCTTGCCGCGGACGTCGTGGACACAGGTGTTGCGCTCACCGCCGACGAGCTGGTTCTGGTCGGTCAGGAAGTCCATCGCGAGGACGACGCCGTCGAGCTCGCGGCCGGGGACGGTGAGGTCGCGCGGCCGGCCGGCGCCGATCGCGATGACGATCGCGTCGTGGGAGGCGCGGAGCGCCGTCCAGGTCGGGTCGCGGCCGACGGTGACGCCGCAGCGGAACGCGACGCCTTCGGCCTCGAGCACGGCGAGCCGGCGATCGATGACGGGCTTCTCGAGCTTGAAGTCGGGGATGCCGTAGCGGAGCAGGCCGCCGGGGCGCGCGCCGGCCTCGTAGACGGTGACGCTGTGGCCGGCGAGGTTGAGCTGCGCGGCGGCGGCGAGGCCGGCGGGGCCAGAGCCGACGACGGCGACGCGCTTGCCGGTGCGGATGCGCGGCGGCTGCGGCGTGATCCAGCCCTCGGCGAACGCGCGCTCGACGATCGACTTCTCGATCGCCTCGATCGTGACCGGCTGGCCGTCAATCGCCAGGACACAGGCGGCCTCGCACGGCGCGGGGCACAGCCGGCCGGTGAACTCGGGGAAGTTGTTGGTGGAGGCGAGCCGGCGGTGCGCGTCTTGCCAGCGCTGCTTCCAGACCAGATCGGCGAACTCGGGGACGAGGTTGCCGAGCGGGCAGCCCTGGTGGCAGAACGGCACGCCGCAGTCCATGCAGCGGCCGGCCTGGTGGCGCTGCGCATCGCTCTCGAGCACGCCGGCGGGGGGCTCGACCTCGCGCCAGTCGCGCAGCCGGTCGGTGACGGCGCGCTTCTTGGGGACGAGCCGCGTCCACTCGATGAATCCGGTGGTCTTGCCCATCAGCGGCCGCCTCCGACGACGGCGAGGTGGCCGGGCCGCGGGCGCTGGGCGGCGCGGCGGGCCTGCAGCACGCGCTTGTAGTCGGTCGGCATGACCTTGACGAACCGCGAGACCAGGTGCTGCCAGTTGTCGAGGACGCGGCGGCCGAGCGGGCTCGACGTGAACCGGACGTGGTCGTCGATCAGGCTGTGGAGCAGCCACAGGTCGCTCTCCTCGACGACCGACTCGAGCTCGACCATCTCGAGGTTGGCGCGGGCGCGCAGCGTCTGGGCCTGATCGAACACGTAGGCGGTGCCGCCGCTCATCCCGGCGGCGAAGTTGCGGCCGACGGCGCCGAGCACGACGACCACGCCGCCGGTCATGTACTCGCAGCCGTGGTCGCCGACGCCCTCGACGACGGCGCGCGCGCCGGAGTTGCGCACGGCGAACCGCTCGCCGGCGAGGCCGCACGCGAACAGATCGCCGGCGGTGGCGCCGTACAGCGCGACGTTGCCGATGATCACGTTGTGCTCGGGGGCGAACCGCGCGCTGGCCGGCGGATAGACCACGATCCGGCCGCCCGACATGCCCTTGGCGATGTAGTCGTTGGCGTCGCCGCACAGCTCGAGCGTGACGCCGGGCGACAGGAACGCGCCGAAGCTCTGACCGGCCGAGCCGCTGAACCGGACCTTGATCGCGCCGTCGGTCAGGCCGCGCGCGCCGCAGCGCCGCGCGATCTCGCCCGACAGCAGCGTGCCGACCGCGCGCCGCGCGTTGTCGATCGGCAGCGCGAGCTCGACCGGGCGGCCACCGGCGATCGCCGACTCGGCGCGACGGATCAGGTCGTGATCGACGTGATCGGTGAGGTCCCACGGCACGGCGCGGGCGAACCGGCGCGGGCCGGCGGCGGGCACGGCGAGGATCGCCGACAGATCGAGCCGGCTGGCCTTGGGGTGAGTGACGACGCGCGGCCGGAGCAGCTCGACCCGGCCGATCAGCTCGTCGAGCGAGCGCGCGCCGAGCTCGGCCAGGCGCTCGCGCACGTGCTCGGCGATGAACATGAAGTACGCGATCACGTCCTCGGGCTTGCCGGTGAACCGCTCGCGCAGCGCGGGGTCCTGGGTCGCGATCCCGACCGAACAGGTGTTGAGGTGGCACTTGCGCAGCATCACGCAGCCGGTCGCGACCAGCGACGCGGTGGCCATGCCGAACTCCTCGGCGCCGAGCAACGCGGCGATGACCACGTCGCGCGAGGTCCGCAGGCCGCCGTCGACCTGGACCCGGATCCGGTCGCGCAGCCGGTTGGCGACCAGGACCTGCTGGGTCTCGGCGAGGCCGAGCTCCCAGGGCAGCCCGGCGTGCTTGAGGCTCGACAGCGGCGCGGCGCCGGTCCCGCCCTCGGTGCCGGCGATGACCACGCAGCCGGCGCGCGTCTTGGCCACGCCCGCCGCGATCGTGCCGACGCCGTACTCGCTGACCAGCTTGACGCTGACCCGCGCGGTCGGATTGACGCACGACAGGTCGTAGACCAGCTGGGCGAGGTCCTCGATCGAGTAGATGTCGTGGTGCGGCGGCGGCGAGATCAGGGTGACGCCGGGCGTCGAGCACCGGACGCGCGCGATCCGGTCGTCGATCTTGGCGCCGGGCAGCTGGCCGCCCTCGCCCGGCTTGGCGCCCTGGGCGATCTTGATCTGCAGATCCTCGGCGTTGACCAGGTAGTGGGTGGTCACGCCGAACCGGCCGGACGCGACCTGCTTGATCGCGCTGCGCCGGAGGTCGCCGTTGTCGTCGGGCTCGAACCGGTGCGGCTCCTCGCCGCCCTCACCGGAGTTGGACCTGGCGCCGAGCCGGTTCATCGCGATCGCCAGGGTCTCGTGGGCCTCGGCGCTGATCGAGCCGAACGACATCGCGCCGGTGACGAACCGCTTGACGATCTCGGTGGCGGGCTCGACCTCGTCGAGCGGGACCGGCGGCTGGGGCACGAGCTCGAACAGCCCGCGCAGCGTGTTCAGCGCGCGATCCTCGTCGTCGCACAGCCGCTCGAACTCGCGGAACCGCGCGCGGTCGCCGAGCCGGACCGCGGCCTGGAGCGCGGCGATCGTCGCCGGGTTCCACTTGTGGAGCTCGCCGCGCCGCCGCCACTGGTACTGGCCGCCGGTCGGCAGCTCGTCGCCGCCGTCGTCGGTGGCCGCGAACCCGCGGGCGTGGCGCGCGATCGCCTCGGTGCCGATCTCGGCCAGGCCGATCCCGCCGATCCGCGACGGCGTTCCGGTGAAGTGGCGGTCGATCAGCCCGCGTTCGAGCCCGACGGCCTCGAAGATCTGCGCGCCGCGGTAGCTCTGGATCGTCGAGATCCCCATCTTCGACATCACCTTGCGCAGGCCGTCCTCGACCGCGTGGACGTAGCGCGCGACCGCCTCGTCGACCGAGCCCGGCACCCGCTCGCGCGCGACCAGATCGCGGACCAGGTCGAGCGCGAGGTACGGGTTGACCGCGGCGGCGCCGTAGCCGATCAGGAGCGCGATGTCGTGGACCTCGCGGGCCTCGGCGGTCTCGACCACCAGGCCGGCCTGCATCCGGATGCCGGCGCTGACCAGGTACTGCTGGACCGCGGACAGCGCGAGCAGCGCCGGGATCGCGACGTGGCGCGCGTCGACCCCGCGATCCGACAGGATCAGCAGGTTGTGGCCGTCGTCGATCGCCGCGGCCGCGGCCCGGCACAGCCGATCGACCGCGGTGGCGAGCCCGTCGGGCCCGTCGGTGATCGGCCACAGCAGCGACAGCGTCACCGAATCGAACACGCCCTCGCCGACCGCGCGGATCCTCGCGAGGTCGCGGGTGCCGATCACCGGGCCGCGCAGCCGCAGCTGGTGGCACTGCTCCGGGGTCTCGTCGAACGTGTTGCCGTCGGGGCCCATCGAGGTCTCGAGCGACATCACCAGCGCCTCGCGGATCGGGTCGATCGGCGGGTTGGTGACCTGCGCGAACAGCTGGTGGAAGTACGCGAACAGGTTGGGCGCGTGGTCGGACAGCACCGCGAGCGGCGTGTCGGTGCCCATCGAGCCGATCGGCTCCTTGCCGTCGCGCGCCATCGCCTCGAGCAGGACGCCGACGCACTCGTCGGTGTAGCCGTGGGCGCGGGCGAGCCGCATCAGCTCGTCGCCGGTGATCCGCGGCGGCGGCGGGCCGCCCTCGAGCTCGTGAAGCTCGAACACGTTCTTGTCGAGCCACTTGCGGTACGGGAACCGGCCGGCGACGTCGCGCTTGAGCTCGGCGTCGTCGACGATCCGGCCCTCGGCGGTATCGACCACGAACATCATGCCGGGCTGGAGCCGGCCCTTGGCGCGGACGCGCTCGGGCGGGACGTCGATCACGCCGGTCTCCGAGGCCAGGATCACGCGATCGTCGGTGGTGACGGTCCAGCGCGCCGGCCGCAGCCCGTTGCGGTCGAGCGTCGCGCCGACCAGCTGGCCGTCGCTGAACACGATCGCCGCCGGCCCGTCCCACGGCTCGACCAGCGACGACGCGTAGCGGTAGAAGCTCTTGCGATCCTCGTCGATCGGCTTGGTCTTCGCGCCCGGGATCGCGGCCAGCCTCGCGCCCTCGTCGGCGTCGCCCGGCAGCGCGTCCTCCCAGGCCTCGGGGATCATCATCATCATCGCGTGCGGTAGCGTGCGGCCGCCGAGCGTGAGCAGCTCGACCATGTTGTCGAACTGCGCCGAGTCGCTCTTGCCCGGCACGATGATCGGGCTCAGCCGCTCGAGCCCGCCGGAGAACTTGGCGCTCTTGAGCTGGCTCTTGCGCGCCTGCATCCAGTTGGTGTTGCCGCGCAGCGTGTTGATCTCGCCGTTGTGCGCGATGTAGCGGAACGGCTGCGCCAGGTCCCAGGTCGGGAACGTGTTGGTCGAGAACCGCGAGTGCACCACCGCGATCGCCGACGTCATGTCCGGCGCCCGCAGGTCGTTGTAGAACAGCGGCAGCTGCCGAGGCAGCAGCAGCCCCTTGTAGACGATGGTCTCGGTCGACAGGCTCGCGACGTGGAAGTAGCCGCCCGGATCGATCCCGCTGTTGCGGATGCGGTTCTCGGCGAGCTTGCGGATCACGTACAGCGTCCGCTCCCACGCCGACGGCGGCACCCGCCGCATCCGGACGTAGACCTGGCGGAACGCCGGCATCACGTCGCGCGCCGTCGGCCCGACGTGGGCGACGTCGATCGGCACGTCGCGCCAGCCGACCACGCGCTGGCCCTCGGCGGCGATCGCCTCCTCGAGGATCGCCTCGCACGCCACCCGCGCCTCCTGACCGGGTGGCAGGAAGACCTGCCCGACGGCGAACCGCCGGCTCGGGGCCAGATCGAAGCCCAGCCGGGCGGCCTCGGCCCGGAACAGCCGCTCGGGGAGCTGGAGCAGGATGCCCGCCCCATCGCCGGTCTGCGGATCCGCGCCGCACGCGGCGCGATGCGACAGCCGCCGCAAGACCTCGAGCCCGTCATCGACGATCTCTCGCGATCTCGCACCCTTGATGTCGGCGACGAACCCGACGCCACAGGCGTCGCGGCCGATCGTCGGATCTATTAACCCGGTCCAGGAGGTTGGCGGCACGTCGGGTTCTCCCGTAGGACGCACTGACGCTAGTGCATCGCGTCACGCAAAGCTAGCACAATGACGCGTCGCAACGGTCCAACTGGTCGGTCCTGGACGGCCGAAGTTCCGTTTCAGCGGCGGTCAGTTGGGTCCGTCGGGCAGCCCCATGCGCTCGGCGTCGCGGCGAAGCGTCGCAGCCTCGTCCTCTCTCCCGGTCTTGTCGTACACGGCCGCGAGGTTCATCAGCGCGAGCGCGACCTGCGGGTGCGAGGTGCCGAACACCTTGCGGCGGACCGCGATGCAGGCGTTCAGCAGCTCCTCGGCCTCGGGGTACTTCGCCAGCGAGTACCGGGCGACGCCGAGCATCATCGACGCCGTGGCGGTGTTCTCGTGGTCCGTCCCCCACACCCGGCCGCGGACGTACAGGCTCTTCTCGAAGATCGGCTCGGCGGACTTCCAGTCGCCGATCGCGCCGTACAGCGCCGCCAGGTCGTGCGCCGCGGTCAGAAAGTACGCCAGGCCGTCCTGCTTCTGTTCCATATAATCAACTGCCGTGTGGGCCTTGGCGATCGCGCCCGCCAGGTCGCCGCTGCGCCGCAGCTCGAGCACTTCCTGGCGAAGCGCCTGGTATCGCGCGAGCACGACGTCGAGCTGCTCCTTGTCCAGTGTCATCGGATCCTCCTCGGAGACGCGGCTGGTGCGCGCTGTGTCCAGGATCGCATGGAACCGCGAGCCTCGGTCGCCGGGATCGCCGCGGATTCGCCGTGATTCGCCGTGATGATGACGCTGGATTTATCGGCGTTCGCGCGATCCGGCGACGAGCCAGGCGCCGCCGCACATCGCCGCGGCCACGAACAGGCTGGTCCATTCGGGCGGCTGCGGATCGGCCGCGACACGAGGCGCGTGGAGGATCACGACCCAGGCGCCGAACATGACCGACGCGAGGACCGCGGCGAGGCGGGCCTCACGGTCGAGGACGATGGCGACGCCGGCGGCGAGCTGCGCGACGCCGGTGGCCAGCGCCCAGAACATGTGCCCCGGGATCCATGCGGGGATCACGTAGGCGACGTAGTCGCGATACAGGAAGTGCAGGACGCCGAACGCCGGGAGCGTGAGGCCGAAGGCGATGCGGCCCAGCGCAGGCCGCGCGGGCAGCGCGAGCAGCGCCGCGGCGCCGCCGATCGCGAAGACCTCGAGCGCCGAGGTCCAGGCCGAGCCGTTCCGCGGATCGGCGACGAGGATCGGCGCGTGGCAGGCGAGGAGCCACAGCCCCAGCAGCGCGGTCACCACGCGGGCCGCGGTGCGAGCGCCAGGACCCGCGGCGATCGCGGCGCCGGCGATGACGAGGACGGCGCCGGTGAGCCCGGCCAGCGCGGCGTGCGCCGGCAACCACGCGGGCACGGGCTGCAGGCCGCGGACGAAGTCGCCCTGGATGAGGTCCTGCGCGCCGAGCCCCGCGATGGCGAGCGCGAACACGAGGCGACCGGGGCGAGACGGAACCGCAACCGCATCCGGCATCGCTCAGCCATCGCACGGCGGCGGCGGCGATCGCGCGGCGCTGGTGCGAACCGTCGCAACGATGACGCGAGCGGCTGACCGCCGGCGATCGCGACTGGTCATCACCGGCGGCCCGGGTGGCTCGCGAGCCAGGCATCCACGTCGCCCAGCTTCGCTTCGTTCCCGGCGCCCGCGTCGCGAACTCGGTTCCGCGCACGCGTGGCCACCGCGCGGGCGCGTGCGCGGTCGTGCGGGGCGTGCTCCCAGAGGCCCTTGGCCACCGACAGCTCGCCGTCGGCGATGCTCGCCTCGCGAGCCAGGCTCCGCGTCGGCCAGCCGGCGATTCCGCGGTCGAGCGCGGCCATGGCTTCACGCGACCTCCCGTTGGCGGCGTACGCCGGGGCCACACACCCGACCAGCACCTCGGCCACGAGCGGATGATCGCGGCCGAGCTCGCGTTCCAGCGCGGGCAGTCCGCGCTCGCAGCCGATCAAGGCTTCGCGCGGTCGCTTGCGCTCGACGTCCACCCCGCAGATGCTGAGTAGCGCGAGGGCGTAGTCTGCGCTGTTGGTTCCGACGGTGGCTTCGAGGATGGTGGCCGCGCGCTGGAAATGCTCCGCGGCTCCGGTGTAGTCCTTCTGGTGCGCGAGCAGGTCGGCGAAGTTGTGGTGGAGCGTCGCGGCCTCCGAATGCTGCGGGCCGAGCAGCTTGTCGACGAGCGCGATCGCGTGCCGGTACACCTCGTGCGCCTCGGCATATTTTCCCTGACTGCTCAGCGCGTTGGCGACGAGGTTGAGCGTCTTCGTCGAAGCAAGGCTGTCGGGGCCGTACACCCGTTCGAAGATCGCGAGCGCTCGTCGGCACATGGCCAGCGCCTCGTCGATCCGCCCCAGCCTGTGGAGGTCGGCGCACACGTTGGACAGGCTGTGGCCCACCAGCGGGTGATCGGGACCATGGTTGTGCTCGCGGATCGCGAGGATCTCCCGGGCATAGCCGAGCGCCGTCTCGTACTCGCCACGCTGGCTCATGATGACCGCCAGCCCGTTGAGCCCCTGGGCGAGCATGGGATGGGTGGGCCCGAGCTCGCGGCGCGCCAGGTCCGCCGCTTCCTGGCAGGGCGTGAGCGCCTCCTGGTACCGCGCCTCGGCAACCAGGAGCCCGCAGACCTGGTGGCGAAACTCGACGCGATCGGCCGCGGACGCCGGGAACCGCACCAGCGCCGCTTCCGCGCGGCGGCTCAGCTCGTGCGCCTCCTGGAACCGATCGAGCCGGGCCAGCACCCTCGCCGCGTAGTTCAGCGCGCGCACCACGAGCTCGTCGTCGCCGCTCGCCTCGGCGGCCCAGATCGCATCCCCCAGATGCGTGCGCGCGCGCTCGAGCGCGTTCTTGGAACCGTCCAGCCGCGCAGTCCAGTACGAGACTTCGGCCCGCAGCGGCAGGTAGTCGTGCGTCGCCGGGTCCGCCGCGAGCGGCGCGACGAGCGCGATGCCAGCGTCGTACTTCCCGAGCTGGTTCAGGACGCGCACGTCGGCCAGGACCTGGCGGGCTGCGCTCACCCGGGCCGCGGTCCCCGCATCGGGCGGCGGCTTGATCGTGCGGGTCAGTGCGGCGAGGTCGCCGCAGTCCGCGATGCTGCTCAGTCCGCCCGACGCCTGGACGGCGCGCTCGACGACGCCGGCGTCCGGACGCCGCAGCAGGCGCGCGAGCTGGTCGAGCTCGCGCCGGCGCACATCGAGACACGCCATCCGCTTGTCCATGAGCGGCTCCGACTGCTCGGCGCGGACCCGCGTGGCCTCACAGGCATCGCGGTACATCGTGGTCCACGCCGTGGCGTAGCCATCGAGGATCGGCTCGACCCGGCTCCACGTATCCTCGGCGTAGGACACCCCCGTCGCAGAGAATGCCGAGCGCATCTGGGCGCGCGCGCGCGCGTTCCAGAGCTCCGCCAGCTTGGTCTGCGCGCCGCCGCATGGCGCGACGGCGGGCTCTCGCGTCGCCGCGTAGCTGATGATTCCCGCACCGGCGAGCGCGACGACCGCGGCTGCCGCGGCGATCGAGCTCCGGCGGCGGGACCGGTTCTCGAGCTCGCGCAGGAGCGCTTGCATCGCCGGGTAGCGGTCCGCCGGGGCCACCGACAGCCCTCTCATGACCAGGCGATGCAAGCGGCGCGGCACCCGCGTGCTGGCGCGCGGTGGCAGGACCCGTCCGGCGGCGACCGATGCGGCCACCTCGCGCATCGTCGAGCCGGGAAACGGATGGCGGTCGTACAGCGCGCGGTAGAGCGCGACGCAGAAGCTGAACTGGTCACTGCGCGCATCGGCGGGCTCGCCGCGGAACTGCTCGGGCGCCATGTACGACGGCGTACCGACCAGCGCCCCGGTCGGCGTGGCCGTGCCGCAGGCGCGGTCGCGATTCGCGGCGAGCTCCGCCGCGGATCCGCCCAGCGCGGGCGGTTCGACGACGGCGGCGTGGGCCAGTCCGAAATCCGTGACGCGCGCGCGGCCGTCACGACCGATGAGCACGTTGGCCGGTTTGAAGTCGCGGTGGACCAGACCAGCGGCGTGCGCGGCGGCGAGTCCATGACCCGCGGCGACGACGACACTGACGACCTCGCGCCAGCTGCGCGGCCGCGCGGCGAGCCAGGCATCGAGGGTCTCGCCGTCGACGAGCTCCATCGCGATGAACACCCGCTCGTCATGGCGGTCGACCTCGTACACGGCGACGACGTTCGGGTGGGCAAGCTGGGCCATCGCCCGCGCCTCGCGCAACAACCGCTCGTGCATGGCCGATCGCACGTCGGCTGCCAGCAGGTCATCACGCAGGATCTTGAGCGCGACCCTGCGCTTCAGCTGGGGATCGTACGCGGCGTGGACGACGCCCATGCCGCCGACGCCGAGCTGCTCGAGGACCTCGTAGCGTCCGATCGTCGAGCCGGCGAGCGATGGCGCCCGCTGTGAAGCGGCGCCGGC
>Ga0307515_10021646_pt1 | contig 11384 bp, 11 predicted proteins | sample 17_EM_MG_FD_194513 | JGI IMG/M metagenome (GOLD analysis project Ga0307515, IMG submission 194513) | Populus trichocarpa ectomycorrhiza microbial communities from riparian zone in the Pacific Northwest, United States - 17_EM | ecosystem: Host-associated > Plants > Roots > Unclassified | place... | reverse complement strand
GAGGAAGCCGGTGATCTCGGTGATCTTTTCGCCGCGCAGGGTCAGGACCTGGAGCGCGCCCAGCCGGAACGCCGGCCCCTGGTAACACGCGAACGCCAGCTGGCCGCTGGCGCGCAGCGGTACCAGCCGCCATGCCGTCGCGAACACCCGCTCGGCCAGGAACCGGCCGATGTCGTCGGGGCCGTCGAACCAGCTCGGGATCGGCGGCATGGTGAACCGCGCGTCGCGCGCCAGCATCGCGACGATCGCCCCGGCGTCGCGGCGGCTCCAGGCGTCGACGAACGCCGTGACCAGCGCGCGCTGCTGGGCCTCGCCGAGCGCGCGCAGCGTCGCCTGCTGCGTCGCGGCCGGCAGCCGCGCCGCGAGCTTGGCCCGGGCGCGCTCGAGCGCGCTGGTCACCGACGCCACCGTGGTCTCGAGCATCGCGGCGACCTCGGCCGCGGCGAACCCGAGCCCCTCGCTCAGGATCAGCACCGCGCGCTGGGTCCCGGGCAGCTCCTGCAGCGCGACGATGAACGCCAGCTCCACCGCCTCGCGCTGCTCGTACGACGCGCGCGGATCGTCGGGATACGGCTCGATCCACGGCGCGTCGAGCGCCATCGGGTCCAGCGCCGCGTCGGGCGCCGCGGCCGGCCGATACTCCGGCGGCAGCACGCGGCGGGGACGCCGCGCGATCAGCTGCAAGCAGGCGTGGGTCGCGATCCGGTACAGCCACGACCGGAGCGAGCTCCGGCCCTCGAAGCCGGCGAGCCCCTTCCACCGAGCAGCGCGTCCTGGAGCGCGTCGTCGGCGTCGTGCACCGAGCCGAGCATGCGATAGCAATGCGCGTGCAGCTCGGCGCGGTGCTGCGCGACGAGCGCCTCGAACTCGGGGCCGCGATCCATCTCGCTACTGCGGCCGGGCGTGCGTGGCGAGCGCGGCCTGGAACGGCGCGAGCGCAGGATCGGCCTCGTCCACCGCGATCGCCACCTTGTGGCGCCACAGCTCGTGCGGCTCCAGCTCCTCGTGACGGACGACCTTGCCGGACAGCGTGTGCTGCGAGTCGCCGAGCGCGACCGTCAGCTTGATGATCTCGCCGTCCTCGAGCGGGAGCCGGGTCAAGATCAGCAGGCCGTTCGCGCTGATGTCGCGGGTGATCGCGATCGTCGAGCGGCCCTGCGAGGTCTCGAGCGCGGCCGACACGTAGGCCTCGTGGCGAGGTGCTGCTCGTCGATCTTCCACGCTCTCGTTGGTACACCAGCTCGCCGCGAAACGCACCGGCGAACGTACGCGGCGGGCGTCAGGTCACGCGGTAGCGCCGCAGGCCGTCGCCGCGGCGCTTCGCGACCAGCACGATCGCGAGGAACAGCGCGGCGATCCCGGCGGCCGGGACGACGTGGGCGCCGGGGCCCAGGGTCATGACCGTGCGGCCGACCTCGTCGTTGGCCTGCCAGACGGCCTCGCGGCACGCGACATGGAGGGCGATGGCGATCGCGGTGGCCGGGAGCGCCACGATCAGCGCCGCGATGTGGCGGCTGCGGCGGAAGCTGCCGCGCATCAGCTCGCCGAACACGAGCGCGGCCATCACGGCCTCGAGGCCGAGCAGGATCCACAGCGTCACCGTCAACACGACGCCCGCGGTCCGGACGTCGTCGTCGGACACGGCGTCGAGCGTGTTCATCGCGTCGCGGGTGTCATCGAGCGCGGCGCGGGCCCGGCCGTGGAGCCGAGGCGTCACGGTGCGGGCGATCTCGGCGCCGACCCGGCGATGGGAGCTGCCGCGGTAGCTCGCCAGCAGGCGGCGGGCGAGCTCGCGATCGGACGCGAGCTTGTACAGCGATCGCTGGGTGTGCTTGCTGACCGCGGCGCCGCGCAGCTCGAGCTCGAGGCCCGGCAGGAACAGCCCGGCGGCGACCAGCGCCGTGCACAGCACGAAGACCCAGCTTGCGACCCGCACGGCGCTATCTTGGGCCAGCCGCGGGCGTGGACCAAGGCGAAACCGGCGCGACTCGGGGTAGAGTGGACGGTGGGATGGACGAACGACGTACGCCGCCGGGGGCCGGGCCGGCCGATCCCGAGGGACCGACACAACCGGCCGCGCCGCCCGGGCGGCTGCCCATGGCGCTCGCGCTCGAGGCGGTGACGCCGCGGACCTCGGCGCGCGTCGAGACCTTGTCGCGCCACTTCTTCGGCACGTCGCTGCGCCGCGCGTTCCGGCTGCAGATCCGCACCGAGGAGGTGCTGCCGGCCGAGCGGGCGACCCTCGAGTCGCAGGCGCGCCACGTCACCGACCTCGATCAGCAGGCGTTCCTGGCGTGGCGGCGCTCGGTGCTGCTGCTGGTCGCGATGATGTTCGTGCCGCTCAGCGTGTTCCGGTTCATCGAGGCGTTCGACGGACCCAAGGTCCCGCTGATCGGCCGCGGCTTCATGCTGCTGCCGGCGGTGGCCGAGGCCGCGTTCTGCGTGGTCGCGTTCGATCAGCTGCGCAACTGGGCGCAGTGGCGCAAGCAGCGCCGGGTGCTGTTCATCGCCTGGGCGCTGTACTTCGTGTCGCCGTTCCTGGTCTATGCCTATCCGTTCCGCGCCGCGTTCGATTCGATCTATCTGGCCCGCGCCGCGGCCGAGATCGGCGGGGTCCGGCTCGACGCGTCGCGCGCGACGATCCACATGGTGGTCGGCCTGGCGTTCGGGGTCCAGGCGCTGCTCGCGCTCGGCCCCAAGGTGATCTCGCTGATGCCGGGGCTGATCCGCGCGTCGATCGTCACCAAGCTGCAGTTCCCGGGCACCACCGCGCCGGGCTGGCTGATGATGCTGGCGGCGCCGTTCTACGCGCTGTTCGCGTACATCATCGTGCTGTTGCCGTACCAGATCACCGGCAGCTGGCAGTTCATCGTCGGCAACGCCGGCGTGCTCGCCGCCCAGGTGTTCATCGGCATCTCGGGCCGGCGGCTGACCGTGCCGCTGTCGGCGCAGGAGTCGCACGACCGGATCCACAAGAGCTGGCTGGCGTACATCGGGATCCTGGTCGTGTCGGCGGTGTTCATGGTGTACGGGCTCTACGACTTCATCACCCAGATGCACCTCGGCACGGTCCGCGTCGTGACCGGCATCCTCGCGTTCGTCAGCAACGTGCTGCTCGACACGCTGATCGGCACCGACGCGATCGTGTCGGCGATGGCGTACTTCCGGCGGCGCGGCGAGCAGGATCCGGAGCGCGAGCGCCTGCTGCGCGAATCCGAGGCCAAGCTCGAGGTGTTCTGCGCCTGACCGCGCGATGGCTCAGCGGAACACGAAGATGCTCATCAGGATCAAGTTCGTGATCATCAGCGCCAGCGCGGTCGGCCACTGCGCGCGGATCACCGCGTACTGATCGCGCAGCTCGAGCAGCAGCACCGGGACGATGTTGAAGTTGGCCGCCATCGGCGTGACCAGCGTGCCGCAGTAGCCGGTGAGCATGCCCATCGCGCCGAGCGCGGCGGCGTTGGCGCCGTGCACCCTGACCAGCAGGGGCAGGCCGATCCCGGCCATCATCACCGGGAACGCGGCGAACGCGTTGCCCATGATCACGGTGAACGCGACCATGCCGAGGCCGAACGCGATCAGGCAGGCGAGCGCGTTGTCGGTCGGGATGACGTTGCCGACCAGCGCGGCGACCGCCTTGCCGACGCCGGTCTCGACGAACACGCCGCCCAGGGTCGCGAGCAAGAGCGGCAGCGCCACCGGCCAGCCGATCGTGTCGAGCAGCCGCCGGCCCTCGGTCACGGCCTGGACCGGGCGCGCGCGGGTGACCACCACGCCCGCGATCATCGCCAGCGTCGCGGCGATGCCGAGCGAGATCAACGGGAGCTGCTTGGGCTCGATCAGATCCGCGATCGGGAGCCAGGCGATGCGCGCGCCGAGCACCAGGAGCAAGGTGAGGCCGGGGATCGCGAGCGCCGGGACGAACAGCCAGTTGCCCAGCCGCGCGGCCGACGCCTCGCGCACCGCGGTCTGCGCGGGGTCGTCGGCCACCGACCGGCCGCGAGTCAGCGCCGCCAGCACCGCGAGCGCGATCACGCCGCCGCCCATCGCCTGCGCCGGCCACTTCGTGCCCGCCTTGGTCGCCGCCAGGATCTGGTCGCCAGCCAGGCACGGCACCGCGACGATCAGCCAGAACGCGGCCTGCAGCCACCGGCGCTCGATCGCGTTGAGGATCGCCGCGCCGGCGAGCAGGGCGCCGATCACGAGGAACACGTGCGACAGCGTCAGCATGGCTAGCGCTCCTCCCGCGTGGGCGGGAGCACCTGGGCGCGGGGGGCCGGGGTGTCCCCGGGAGGCTCGGGTGGGAGCGCCCGGGCGCGCGGGAGCCGGGCCGTGAGCCGGCGCTCGAAGATCGCGATCCGCACCGCGTGGATCACGAACGCCGCGATTGCAGTCGGCAGCGCCCAGAGCCCGATCTCGAACGGATCGAGGTGGATGCCCTGGCCATCGTAGAACGTCCGGATCAGCAGCACCGCGGCGAACGCGAGGAACACGTCCTCGCCGAAGAACAGGCCGACGTTGTCGGTCGCCGCGGCGAGCGCGCGCACGCGGTCGCGGGTCTCGGGATCGAGCGTGCCGAGCTTGCGCGTCGCCGTCGCCTCGCTCATCGGCGCGAGCAGCGGCCGCACGGTCTGCGCGTGCCCCGCGACCTGGGTCAGGCCGACCATGCCGAGCAGCTGGCGGGCCGCCAGGTACGCGATCAGCAGGCGGGCGAGGGTGAGCCGGGCAAACCCGAGGATCCACGCGCTCGCGCGCTCGCGCAGCCCGGCGCGCTCGAGCAGGCCGATCGCCGGGCACGTCACGATGAACAGCAGCAGCGCGCGGTTGGTGACGAACGCGTTGCCGATCAGGGTCAACAGCTCGCCGGGCGACTTGCCGGCGGCGAACCCGCTGACCAGCCCGGCGCTCACCACGACCAGCATCGGGTTGTACCGGAGCGCGAAGCCCGCCACGACCACCGCGACCCCGAGTAGCGGCCAGTAGTCGACCATGCGCGCACGATAGCCGGTCCGGGCCGGCGTTGAGTGTGCTCCGGCGCCACAACCGTAGCGCGGCGGTAGCTCGATCTACCCCGGTCCTCCCCCCCGGTCCGCCCAGGGGGCCGGTACTCCAGCCCGGGATGGCTCGGATCGATGAGCATGACGGTTAAGCTTGGGTGATCTCCTCGGTGGTCGTGGCATTGCATGCGACCCTGCAGGCTCGCCCGCATGCAACCGGCTCTCTCCTTTCGATCCAACGGTGGGCCCGGAACCGGATCGCCGTTGCCTCCCGAGCCGCCACCTCCGCCGTCGCTCGCCACCCGCGCCGCGCGCGGGGCCTTGTGGACGGTGATCTCGAGCATCGGCGGTCGTGCGATCGGCGTGCTCGGAACGCTGATGATGACGCGGTTTCTCGCCCCCGATCAGATCGGCGAGGTGTCCGACGCCACGATCATCGCGATGACCGCGAACTGGGTGACGGTCTGGGGCTTCGGGCAGTACGCGGTGGTCAAGGGCCGCGGCGCCGACGCCGACGAGGTCACCTGGCACGCCACCGTGGCGTACGTGGTGCTCGGCGCGCTCTCGCTCGGCCTGGTCTCGCTGTTCGGCGGCCGGCTCGCGCCGTTCTTCGACGCGCCGCACGCGGCGGCCTACATCCCCGGCATGGCGCTCGCGATGTACCTCCGGCGGCTCGCGGCGATGCCCGAGCGGGTGCTGACCCGCCAGATGCAGTTCCGCGCCTCGGGGGTGTCGAGCGCCGCCGGCGAGATGACGTACACCGTGACCGCGCTGTTCCTCGCCGGCGTGCTGCGCTGGGGCGGGTGGTCGATCGTCGCCGCCAACGTGGTGCAGTCGCTGGTCATGCTGATCATCCTGGTCCGCGCCGCGGGCCTGGCGAGCTGGGCGGTGCCGCGCAAGCTGCACTGGCACCGGTTCAAGGACATGCTGCGGTTCGGCCTGCCGCTCGGGATCCAGAACATCGCGCACAACGCCTCGCGCTACTGGGACAACCTCGCGATCTCGCACTTCTTCGGTCCTGGCGCGACCGGCGCGTACAACCTGGCCTACAACCTCGCCGACATCCCCGCGATCCAGGTCGGCGAGCAGATCGCGCTGGTGCTCATGCCATCGATGGCCGCGCTGCCGCGCGAGCGCCGGCCGCGCGCACTGGAGCGCTCCACCGCGCTCTTGTCGCTGATCATCTTCCCGCTCGCGATCGGCCTGGGCCTCGTCGCGTATCCGCTGATCGCGCTGATCCTGCCGTCCAACGGCTGGCAGGAGGTCGCGCCGCTGCTCGCCGTGCTCGCCTGCCTGTCGGTGTTCCGGCCGATCACGTGGGTCCTGTCGGCGTACCTCGAGGCCGAATCGAAGACCAACCGGCTGATGATCCTCGAGCTCGCCAAGCTCGCCCTGCTGATCGGCGGGATCATCGCGCTGCAGTCGTTCGGCGTGCGGATCGCGAGCGGCGCGGTCGGGATCGCGTTCGGGGCCACGGCGATCGCCGGGATCGCGCTGGTCATGCGCGAGGGGCCGTCGCCGCGCCGCCTGGCGCTGAGCTTCCTGCAGCCGCTCGCCGCGTGCGGCGTCATGGCCGCCGTGGTCTGGGGCGTGCGCGCCGCGCTGATCGCCACCGGCCTCGATCATCCCGCCGTGCTGCTGATCGCGATGATCGCCGCCGGCGGCGGGGCGTACGTCGCCGCGGCGCTGGTGCTGTGCCGCGCCACCGCGCGGGATCTCGTCGGCCTGGTCAAGCAGGCGCTGCGCCGCTGATCAGCGCGGCCGCGCCGGCCAGCACACCACGTTCGATGGCAGCGGGTGGGCCCCGCCGACCAGCCAGGCGCGCGCGCACCAGCCGTCCGCCCCGTCGAGCGCGGCGCCGAGGTCGACGCTCGCGGTCTCGCTGCCGCCGGGCGACAGCGTCGCGTGCCGGGACGCGCGCTGCGCCGCGCTCGGGCGCGAGTCACCGGTGAGCGCGCCGCCGCCGAGCCGCCACGCGGTCCACATCACGTGCAGCGACGGCAGCGCCAGCATCCGGGCGTCCGGATCGAACCACTCGATCTGATCGGCGCGCTCCGGGAGCACGATCGCCAGCGGCGAGCCGCCGTGCGAGACCAGGCGCAGGGTGGCGCGGCCGGCGGCGGCATCGGGTGCGAGGGTCAGCTCGACGGCATACGGCGTGGGCAGTGCAGCGGCGGTGGCGTCATCCGGCGTTGTCATGGGGGCACCTGGGCTCGGCCGCGCGCCGCACGCGGCAATCACGGCGGCGAGCGCGATGACCGCGACCTGCCGGGCGGCGGTCACGGCTTCTTGACCTTGGCCTTGGCCTTGGTGATCTCGCTCTGTAGCGCCTTGCGCCGCGCGTCGAACGCGCCGGTCTTGACCGCCTTGTCGGCCTTGCGGAACAGATCGCCGACGCTGTTGGTCATCAGCTCCTGGGCGATCTCGGCCTCGCCGATCGAGATCCGGCGCTTGATCTCGGTCTCCAGCGCATCGAACGTCTTCTCCCAGAGCAGCGGCGCCGTGGTCTCGTAGCGGGTCTTCATCGCCGCCTTGGTTGCGGTCTCGAGCTCGCCCCAGGCGCTCGACAGCTTCTCCCAGCGCGAGAACGCCTCGTCGGAGTCCGTGTAGCCGGTCGTCACTTCCTTGTCGATCGCGTCGATCAGCCTGGTGAACCGCTCGGCCTTGATCGCGGCGATCATCTCCTTGGCCTGATCGAGCGCCGCGGTGTGGGCCGCGGTGTGAGCCGCCCAGGTGTTCTCGAACTGGCTCTTGTTGAGCCACATCATCTCCATGTCGTCCTTGAGCGACTCCACCTTGCCCGGCTCGGAGACCGCGCCGCTCGCCTTGAACTTCTTGTGGTGGTCCGCGATCGCGGCGATGTGGCCGTCCATCGCCTTCTTCCACACGTTCTTGAACGCCGCCTTGAACCGCGTGCCGAACGTCGCGGTCGCCGTCGCGCTCGCGTTGAGGAACGCGTTGCTGCACTCGTTCCACAAGAGCTTCAGCTCGCCCGGATCCTTGAGCCCCGTGTTGCTCAGGTGCTCCATCTCCCAGAGGTAGGCCTCGAGCTCGCGGTCCTTGCCGAGGCTGCCCGAGGCGGGCGGATCGAGCCCCGCCGGCATCACCGACGGCGAGATCTGGGTCAAGTAGTCCTTGCGCAGCTGCTGGACGTGGATGAACTCGTGCCGCACCGACGAGTACAGCAGCGCCACCGACGCGAAGTGGCCGTTGCCCATCGTGACCTTGATGTCCTTCTTGTCGGCGGGCGGCTTGGCGTCCTGGATCGCCTTCTTGACCTCGGTCTTGGTCAGCTTGTTCGTCGTCTTCGACGCCTTGGTCGCCACGTCGTCGAGGTAGGTCGCGAGCCAGGCCTCGAACGCCGCGCCCTGCTTGGTGCGGGTCGGCCCGCCCGAGTGCAGCTTGTTATCGGTCAGGTCCGTCGCCGAGAAATCCGCGGCGTTGATGCGCTGCAGCGCCTTGAGCAGCAGCCGCAGCGCCTCGTCGCGATCGGACGCCAGGACCTTCTGGATCGCCGCGACCTCGCCCTGCTGCAGGTCCGGCACCTCCGGAGACGGATCGGTGTCCTTGGGCGCGGTGTCCTTGGCGTCCTTGGGATCGTCGGCGAGCGCGCTGCCGGCCGGTGCAGCCAGCTCGACCTTCGGCGTGTGGCCCGCCGCGAAGTCGAGCCCCGCGCGCTTCGCCTCGCCCTCGAGCGCGCCGACGCTCGCCGGCGCGCCCTGGTTCGACTGCTGCACCGCGTGCGCGGTCTCCTCGCCGAGCCGGGCGCGGCCGTCGGGGCCGCCCGGATCGAACTGGCCGGGCGCGAAGTCGACCTTGCCGCCGATCGTGACCGCGTTGACGCCGCGGCCCTCCGCCGATCCGCCGCCGACCGAGTAATCGACGCCCTGGCCGCGCGCGCCGAACGCCGAGCCGACCTCGGCGCGGGCCGCGCCGCTGACGTCGGCCGGTCCGACGTGCAGCGCGCTGCGCTCGAGCTCCGCGACCCTCGTCGCCTTGCCCGGCGCCGCGTGATCCGCGCCCGTGGTCGCCTGGCCAGCGCCCATGCCATCGGCTCGCGATTTCCCGGCGACCCCACCCATGACTGCCACTGTTCTATCACCCTCGCGCACCGCTGCGTCCCGGAAAAGCGTTCGCGCGCGGCCCCGCTACGGCGGCAAATCCTGCCGGCGCAACCGGCGTGCGCCCGGCCACGGCGATTTCTCGTCGCCGGACCAGCCCGCCTGTCCTGCGGCCACCACTTGCGCTACCGTCCCGGAATGCGGCTCACGATCCTGACAATTCTGGCCATGGTCAGTCTGGCGATCGGTCCGGGATGCAAGCGCAGCGAGCGCAACGATCCGCTCGTCGAGATGGCCCGGGAATGCGCGCGCCACGGCGGGCTGTCGTGCCCCCGCCCGATCCTCTACGCCCGCGATCTGCACGCCAGCCAGCGCTACTACCGCGACGCGCTCGGCTTCAAGATCGACTGGGAGCACGGCGAGCCGCCCGACTTCGGCGCGGTCAGCCGCGACGACGCCGTGCTGTTCCTGTGTCAGGGCTGCCAGGGCAGCCCCGGCTCGTGGATGATGATCTTCACGCCCGACGTCGATCGGCTCCACCAGGAGATCGCGCGCAAGGGCGCTATCATCAAGTCGCCGCCCGACAACAAGCCGTGGGGCATGCGCGAGATGCAGGTCGCCGATCCCGACGGCAACGTCATCCGGTTCGGCAGCTCCATCGACCACGACTAGCGCAGGTCGAGACGATGGGCTTCTGGGCGAACCGCGTGCTGCCCGGCCTCATCGAGAAGTCGTGCCGGAGCCGCACGATCCTCGAGGAGCGCCGCCGCTGGATCCCGCGCGCGCACGGCCAGGTCCTCGAGCTCGGCGTCGGCTCCGGCCTGAACCTCGCGTTCTACGACCCGGCGCGGGTCGCCAAGGTCACCGGCATCGATCCGTCCCCGCCGCTGCTCGCACGCGCCAGCGCCCGCGCGGCCGAGGCGCCCGTTCCTGTCGAGCTCGTCGAGGCCTCCGCCGAGCAGCTGCCGTTCGACGCCGGCTCGTTCGACTCGGCGGTCGTGACCTACGCGCTGTGCAGCATGGACGATCCGGCGCGCGCGCTCGCCGAGGTCCGCCGCGTCCTGCGCCCCGGCGGCGCGCTGATGTTCGTCGAGCACGGCCTTGCGCCCGACGCCGCCACGCAGCGCTGGCAGCACCGGCTCACGCCGCTGTGGCGCCGCATCGGCGGCGGCTGCCGCCTCGACCGCGACACCGCCGCGCTGCTCCGCGACGCAGGCTACCAGCTCGACGATCTGACCGCCGCCTACAGCGACGGCGTCCGCTGGCTGAACTTCACCTACCAGGGCACCGCCCGCCCGGTGTGAGCCGCTCGCGCCCGGAGGCTCGGACTCCGGCTGCAGGTCACCGATTCGAATTCGCTATCTTACTCAGATCGGACCTTCAGGTCACGCTGCCCTGCGGTAGTCGACGTGAAGCCCACCACCACGCTCGTGACTTCGAAAGGCTTGGGCGGCTTGAGGCCGCAGCTGAACCCAGCACGCTGTCGAGAGCAAACGCGAGCTGCATTTCCCTCACATGCGACGACACTCACACGGTCGGATCGAGCCACCAGTTCAGCGGCGTCACGCCGTCCACGGGGTCGTAGACGTTTCCATAATACCATTCGATCAGTGGAAACTTCATCGCGACGTCCTTCACAACCCGCTCGATCTCCGGAAATCCCATCTTGGCAGATACCGTGTAGACCAGCTGTTTGGTCATTCGTCCGTCGAGCCGGGCTCCGATCTGGGTGAGCTCGGCACTGATGAGCGGCTCGGCATGATCCACCGGATGATCACTGAACATCTGGATGGCGACATTGCCTCCGCGCTGGAGAAGCTTGAAGGTGCCAGCAGGCTCCAGGCGAAATACATCATCAGCAGCAAGGTCAAGCACAAACCCAGGCGACTGCAGCAGTCGATACGTCCCGGCGCCACGGTCCTCGACATGGACCTCCTCGTACAAGGGCTTCTCGTTCTTGACGTCGACCAGCAAGCGGACTGTCGTGCTCATGGATTCCTCGGCGACCGGGTGAAACGCTTGGGCTTCGGCGAAGGTCGGACCGTCTACCGTAAACTCCCGCGCCATTGCTCCTGGGACCCCAGGGTATCGTCAACCTGGGGCGGGCAGCACCATGTGGGCGAGGACGAAGCCAGCACCCTCGAACATGCCCTGTGCGTACTTCAGGAACTCACGCACCCGAGGCGGAATGGGATGCTTGGCGAGGATGCTGACCTGGACAGGGGTGTTCTTGGATACGGCACGCCCCACCTCGAGTGCGAGACGTTCATGGACTTCGCCACTCTCGATGAAGCGCAGGTAGCTGTTGAGTTTCTCCTGCAGCAGT
>Ga0307515_10021645_pt1 | contig 11385 bp, 2 predicted proteins | sample 17_EM_MG_FD_194513 | JGI IMG/M metagenome (GOLD analysis project Ga0307515, IMG submission 194513) | Populus trichocarpa ectomycorrhiza microbial communities from riparian zone in the Pacific Northwest, United States - 17_EM | ecosystem: Host-associated > Plants > Roots > Unclassified | place... | reverse complement strand
TATGCCTCCCCCCCCTATAGGACCCCCCCCTAACTACTATACTAATACCGGAGAACAACAGAACTTATTTTAACCACCTTAGCAACCACCTTAACCACCTCCGGTAGCTCCGGCTTTAGTAGCTACCCCCCCTATACTACCGCCAGCGCCGCCAACTAGTCCCATTATTAGTGACTCCAATTTTAAAGGAAGGCTTCTCGAATTCTTTAACTGGGTAAGAAAACGGCCTAGCTAGATAACAATAAAGCTTTAAACTAAACTAGAATCTATTCTTAATATACTTATTAAAAACTTCTATAACTTAGAGGCCTTGCGTATAGGCATAAGCGAGCAGGTATAGGAGGAGAAGTTAGGCCTCGTAGCGGGTCTCCTACTGCGACTAAGGTATGAGCTTAAGACGTTTCGAGTAATACAAAAGGGATAGTAAGTTATTAATTTCTATATACCCAGCACTAAATTATAAAAGATTGCGTCCCTAACTAGTTCTCTACTAGGTAGCCAGCCCGCCGAAAGTGTCCTTTTGCTAAGCGATGTAATCCTATACACTATATACCAAACTGCAGGAATGTACCAAAGCTTTAATAGTCTTTAATTATATTAGAGTTTAATCGAATCCATACCTTTAGATCGTAAAAAGAAAGTTTAATTGGGTTAAACTCTGGGTAATAAGGAGGAAGATATTTAACATAGATTTGGGCGGCCGCATAGAGGTTTATAAATTCCTATATCTACTAGTTAGAATATATAGCTCTACTATATACGCGATTATTTCCTTACCTAGCTTTTATCTATTAAAGCGTTATCTAATACTAAGATTATATAGCTAGGAATATAATATAGTAGAACTGTAGATTTAATCTAGGCGTTAAATATTTCAGCAGTTATTAAGCCCTACTAGATAAGAGTCCCAGGGAGGTAGCCGTTAATTATATAAGCAGGAAGAATACTCCAACGTTCTGACCGCTTAATTGATACAGTATTAATCGCAGGAACGTTTACGGGGCTTTAGCCAAACTTCCTATACCTAGTCCTCTTATTAGCGCCTAATTTGTTAATAAATATAAGGCGATCAACGTCCTATATACATTGACGTCCTTTCTATACAGCACGTAGGTCCTTAGAGCGCTCCTACGCTCTCCTTTGTACCACCTTTCTGCTCCACCTATTACGTTAGAGAGTTCGCCAAATTAATAAGAAGGATGCTATAATGTTACAATCGTCCTATAAAAACCAGGCCATTTCGTTAAAGAAGGCAGTTGGGCGGTCCTCTAGATAAGCAATAAGGGCCTATATAAAATATTAGTATACTTAACACCATAATATTATATATCACGAACTTTCTTATATGCCTTATCTATAGCTCTCGGCCGCCCAATCTTAAGATTTAGGGGGGAATATGCCTCCCCATAGAGGTCAAGATTAAGCTGGATTCGGTATATAGTTAAAAGGTATAACTTTGTAGCTACTATAATGCACTTAATAGACCAATTAAATAGAAAAGCTACCAGAATTTAATAAAGCTGCCATTAAGGGATTTGTTTCGGCATAAAAGGCAAATATAAGTGTATCAGGCGCGGCAGGCATACGATTTGTATGGTAAACTCACCAAAAGTCAATGTTGTATGTGCGTGGCTCGCTTAATTTAATTTTCGCAACACTTTTGCAAACCACAGTAATATTAACTTAACCTATAACCTAATTAACCTTTAGATTATATTCTTATAACTAAGGCATTCCTAGTACTACCTTATTATATTCTAATAGTAGGGTATTAAAAGATATCTTAATTAGTCTCCCTTTAATAGTTATCTAAATAGGTTCTATTTTAAGGTTAATAATACCTCCTTTATAGGCTATTAGATTTTCTAAAATTATAACTAATAAGTAAAGGTGCTTTTTCTGCCTATTGTTATGGGATACCCCCGTGACACCTTATACACGTCTACCTGTTTCCACCGACTTAGCAACTAGAGACCGACTACAAGACGGCAATCTAATAGCAATCTACGGCAATCTGACAGCAACCTACCGCATTTTGCTATATTCTACTAAGTTCTACTAAGTTCTACTAAATCCTGCTAAGTTTTGCCAGGACCACTACCTAAATCCTATTCTGCTCCATGCACGTGTTAACTAAGTAACTAAGTTTACAATATATACTCCTTCTCGTTTTCCTACCTTCTTTCCTTACGCAATATCTTGACCTCCTTATATAGTTTATATATATAGCTTAATAATATCTACCTTGCTATATATTATCGCCGCTTATACTTACTCCGTAACACCTATATGGTAGCCCTATCCTTTTACTACTACTAATAAGATATAGTTCCTTATTGCTCTACTATCTATTAATACTTTAAACTGTTAATCTTGCTAATTAACTTATAAATTTAGGTATTATTTTTAAATTCCTTTAAGGGTCTAAGGCTTTATTATTAGCTCCCTCTAATATTATAGGCCTCTACTTTTCCTAACTATTAGCTGCTTAATCCTTATATACTTAGCTTATTCTTTAGCTAATACCTAGTTCGCTTTTTATCCTTAATATACTATAGACATGTATTCTCTAGGCATTCCCATTACTATTATCTATCTAAGTATTTTTCTATAAGGAATCTTTCTAGTTAAGGTATTAAGTTATTTAACTCCTAAACTTTTACTAGATGCCAGCTGTATATATATTTAGTATTCCTATACTATTGCTTATCTAGCACCTAATATATCCTAATTAGGTACTCTTTTTCGGATTTTTATATATATTATATATATTATCTATATATGCAATTTATGCTAATATATAATATACTAGGTGCTTTAGGTTAACTCTTAGCTTATCTTTGCTTATAAGTTTAAACCTCTATCTAGCTAATCTAAACATTAATCTCTTATTTATAGTTACTAAAATCTATCTTTCTTATCTTTAGTCTTCTAATTCTTCTTTTAGGTTTTTAGATGTTATAATTAATGCTCCCTTAATATAACTTATAGGCCTTTCTATAATTGCTTAGTTTTAGATAACTTTTTAGTCTAGCTATAGGTAAAAATCTTTTTAACTATTATTATGTCGCTGCCTATACTACTTTTAGTATAGCTCTATAAGCGTATATAATCCATTTATAAGGAAATATCTTATTATTACTGCTTTATAATAGCCCTTTATATACCGTTTTTTAAATTTAGTTAAAATCCCTATGTTCTCTTCCTATTCTAGTTCTTTAAGCTATTTTACTCTTAGTATGCCTATCTTAGGCCTATTAGTAACCTTTTTTAAGGCTATCTTTAGTTTACCTAGTATCTTTAGCCTATAATAACCTCTTTATTTTATTACGCTTTAATTCTATTTTTAAATCCTTTTTAGTCTTCTCCTAGTTTATATCTAGCTATTAGATCCTCTAAATCCTTAAATTTTATAATTCTGGTGTTAATTATTTAACTTTAAGGCTAAATTTCTTATTTACCTAATATAGGTGCTGTTAACCCTAAGCTTACTTCTTTCCTAAGTTACGCTCCTACCTTAGTCTATTTAGGTATTTATAGTGCCCTTATTTTATCTTAAGAATTTTAATACCCTAGAAATCTTTATCCTATACTTACTTATTTATTTTTAAACTAAGCCTATACTCTACTCTATCGGTTTTTGTTTATTATAGGTCCTTAAGCTTATTTTATCCTATTTTAGGAATCTTAAGCATCTCTTATCTCTTCTTAAGAATCTTAATCCTGTGGCCTTTTACCTTTATTAAGTGCTAAAGTAGCTTACTATCCTACTTTTCTTGCGTCTTATAAAGCAATAGATATTATATCTAATAGAGTTTTAATCCCTATTGCTAATCTAGTCTCTATAATAGATTTAACCTCTACCTTTTATCATGGGACTTACACTTTCTCACGTCCCTGCGCGTTTTGACGTTCTTAACCCATGCTTACGTTCGTCTCGAAATACCTACGCACGTTCCCCTATAACTCCTATTTATACCCATACCTAACCTATTCTATTTCTGCATCCAAATGTCTTTATATTAACTACGCATAGTTACGCGTACGTAGCCTTCTTTAATTACTACCCCGTTTAGTACATTGTATTCTGGCTCGTGCCTACTTTTATAACACCTTTATTATATACCTAAGCTTTATATACTCCTAGTTAATTACCTTTATTTCATTATCGCTGCTTATAATCTAATTATCTTAATCCTTAGATTTTATAGCTTAGTAGAACTAGTACGCGAGAAACTTCTCCGCTAACTACTAGCTAGCTATACCGTCTTAGTCCTAATCTAGTTTATAGAGTTAATTTGGTTTTTTTTAACTTAGGCTCTTATAGCTAATAGCTTGCGCCGTACTTAGCGTCCTTATAAACTTAGTATATATTATTATAACAAAACGCAAAGCTTTTAATTAAACATTCTTTTATTCCTTATAGCACGTTATCGCCCCTCTATGCGTATACGTTATCTACTAGTTTTATTCCCTTTACTCTATAGTTGCTCTAACTACCTTTATAGTCTCTAGTGAAATAACCCTGTTTTCCGCAGTTTATATAAGCTCCTTCTTTATACCACCTTTTTTGCTATAAAGTCCGCCTAAACGTCTTCTATTACTAAGATCCCTAGTTTAGCCTCTACTCCTTAAACCTTTAATTATTTAATTCTTATCCTTTAGGTTTCTATAGTCGTCTATTCTTATATTCTTTAGTACCGCTTAGGTCTATTAGCTCTACGCTATACTATAGTTTAAACACGTATTAGTTTTTTTTTATATATATACCGGTCCTTAATACGTTCTATACTCCTTATTGCTTTAATATAGCCGGTTATTAATCTTAATAGCTTATTTAATTAGTTCCCTTATATTACTTAGGTCTTCTATAGGTATTATTATATTTTAAACTCTGGTGTTTAGTCCCCTTCTATACTAAGCTATTAACGCCTTTTAATTCTACTTAGTCTGAGCTACTAGTGTCTGGAATTGCGTCGTATAGTCTATTACCGATCCCTTTTACATAAGTTAAAAAAGCCTTTCTTCCGCTATTGCTATTAATTCCGGATCTCTGTATATCTGTGTAAGCCAATTAGTAAATCTATTCTAACTTAAAAATATATACCGCGCTTCTAAGTTAGTAGTTGCTATACTATTAGCTTATATCTCTATAAGATATAGTTTAAACTACTTTAGTACCTAACCTATTAAGAGTAACCCTGTATACGCAACCTAATCTATAGCCTACTCTAACTTTATTCCTTTATATTGGATCTTTAATTTTATCTATATAAGGAATCCCTTTAGCTTATACTTTTCTCCTAAGAATCTTTTAATTAATGGTATCTTAATCTTTTCCCTCTTTATGTCCTAAAGCTATAGGAGTAGTACCTAATTATTAGTATTATTTTGCTCTATAATACTCCTAAGCTAGTTTATTATAACTACTTATAAGTTATCGTCGTATATGCTAGTATCTCCTTCCAATTCTAAAGTAGTTGCTATCGTAAATAGCGTTATAGTTGCTTACTTAGGTGGCATATTATTTAACTTCCTTTTACTATAACCGTGGTAGTAAATATATAACGAGGCTTTGTAGGAAATACTACAGTAGACTTATTAATGGGCTAGGTATATAGGTATAGGTTAAGTTAATAAAGTAAACATAATTAGTGGAGTAGGTTGCTTAATAGATTAACTTTAATTATATTCTAAGATTTACTATAAAGAAGAGAACTATCTATAGTAGGGACTGTAGTCCTTTAAATATATAATACTGCGCCTAAAAAACATACCAAGTACGTTAGTATATTAGTACGTCAGTACGTCTTACGTTCCCACGTTCCCATGTTTTTATGTTTTAAACTTATAATATAACTAGCCACGTAACTCGGCTACCCCTTATTTTATAGCTTAATTAGTTCCAGCGCCTTCTGTACTATCTTAACTAACCCGTATATATCTCTTCTTAGTAGTGCTACTACTGCTAATATAAGGTCTGTAACACTAGGTATATTAACTAGAATTCTATTTTAATTACTATTTACCTATATTTACACCTACTTATCTAATTAGGAAATTAGTATATAATTAATATAATCAATGTAATTAATTAGAATTAGGTACAGTGATTTTATAATAATTAAAATTAATAGGCTAATTACAATTACGTTGATTATATGCATCCCTAGACTACCCTTCTAAAAAGGAGTAGGAAGGATTTAAATGTGAGGGGACTTTGTAGATAGGGGGCTATAAGGCACGATTATAGGAATAGATAGATTGTGGAGGAGACGAATCCTTGAGGAGGTAAGGCCTCTGGGATCGTGGAGACTATATACTACGGGCACGTGCCTCTGGCATGTAACCGGCGACCATCCGAGGGGCGTCCGGGGGTTTTCCTAAGGGCAACCCGAGGTGACTGCAACAATATCCCTTACAGCTCGCGGCCTTAAGAGAACGCGTAGTTGTTAAAGCGCTGTATTACTAAGTCGTGAGTATTGTAGTGCTTACCAGCTTCTGGTTTAAGCAAGTATTTAAAAGGGATTAATTAAATAGCTGCCTGTATTGCCGCAATTGCATTTTCGTTTCTTAGCTTCTTGTAGGCCTTCTATTTAACTAGTTGGTTTGCTTAAAGTGTGGCAGTAGTAGGAGTGTCCATTTTAAATAAGAATCTAGTATGCTTAGTGTAGAGCCTGGGGCGCCATAGCTGTATATTTACGTGGAGGGTGGTTGGTAATTGGGAGGGTTGATCGACGTTGACGTTAACGCGACGTTGACTTTAGCGGTGATAAAATTCGTGTTTTTGTTCGATCGTGCAGCGGCTCGCGGGGGTGCCGGGGTATTAGGTGAACATTGCATTTGTATGGCTTTTACTAGTAAAATAGGTGCTTGAGTAGTGTCTTGGCTACCTCACCGCCCAAGTTTCCGCTTGATTTGGAAAAGATTCGGACAGTAAAGTTACTGCCAAGAGTTACTGTGCGGATCCTGTCCGGCGATCCCGTACATCGTATGCTTACCAATCTAAAGCTACAGCTAAGCCCATCGAGCGAAGCCGTGAGCAAGAGCTTGTACGTCAATGCCAAAAGCTTCAAGCTCCACCAACAATGCAGAACGCAGATAAATGGCTTCGCGAGTGGCAGTGGACGTATAAGAAGTGCAGGAAGCTACGTCTACCAGACACCGAAGGAGAGCAAGCGGTTCGCGACTTCTTGCATGCAGTGAATACAATTAAGCCTAGCTTCTCAAGCTACTGGCGGAACAAACTTATCGACGGCGACAGCCGGATTAACCTCTACAAAATCGTGCGACGATATCGTGACCACCAGAGCAAATCTTCGCGATTAAGCCAAGGAGCCTTCTTCGTAAGCTTTCAAGGAGTGAAGCTAAAGGACTGCCTCTGCGGCGAGATTCACCATTTCAAACAGTGTCCTAATATTTTAGAAGGAGCTCGACGGAAAGATTGGAAGCCAGATCCAAAATTTAAACAAGAAGTGTTGACCTAAAAATAAGGTCCGAAAATGAGGACTCGTGTGTTTATTGAATGTGGCTCTAAGGCCTCTATATATACACCGGATGGGTGATAAATAGAATGACGACGTAGTCGTCATTCGGTAGTGGAAATAGGTAATTAGACATTCGATGAGACATATGATGGTAAATAGCGGGGTAATGAGACATAGGGTACTAGGTATCACAAACAGTGATAAGTACGTCATTCTCCGTTCGACAAGAAGTCAAGGAAAAGATTCAATCAAGTGAGAAGCTTCAAGGAATAATCAGTCGACTTCACAAGGATTCAACCCCACGGGCAACTTCTAACGAGGCTTTAGAGAGGTTTTAGGAGGGAGGAAGTACTGATCGCGATCAACACCACGCCAAGACTGGTGATACATCTTTAACCTGCAAGCAAGCTCAAAGCCGGGGGGGTGTGTCGACCTAAATCGGGTTGTCTTGCCACCCGACTCAGTTACCTACCCCTTGACTCAGTCACCTACCCCTACTTGACTCAATCACCTACTCCCTTTTACGTACCCCGCCTGGTCCTGCACCTACATCATGTATATATAGTCTCTTTTCTTTCACAGATCAATTAACACATGAGTTCTTCTTTCCTAAAATCTGCGCACGGACTTCAGATCGACATGTTAGCTGTAGGGCACGACGCTTTTAGGAGAAGAAAAGGGAGAAGGGGAGAGGGGGGTATTATGTCCTTCTTACCTTAAACTCCTTCTGCTTTGGGTTGTACGCTAAAGATATATTTTTAGGCCTTGCGGCACGCGTAAGGGCGAGGATATACTGCGCGTTAGCGCGTAATTCGGTATTATTGGTGATATTAATCTCTACGCGGTTGGTTAGCGTTATCTTGTATAGTAGGAATAATAGTAGATGTGCTACCGCGATTGAGGATTAGGTAGGGAGGACTTTTTTATATATACTTGGGCCCTAATAACCCTAATTACTCTATGGTTGGTGTCAATCAGCGGCTCGATTAGCGGGTGGTTTTTAATACGCGTATATCCACAGCTTGGCGCTGGTGGCGCTGTGAATATACGCGAATATGTGCTGAACACGTGACTTTTTAGCTGACCGACGATCAGCCGAGCCTCGAATACCAAGAAATCAATCAAATATCCAAAGGAGATTAACGCGATTTCTTAGTATGAGTCCACTGAGGCATATTTTGCTCACCCTACGCAGCCGCTGTCTTACAAGGTAGAGCGAATACGACGTACGGCTTCTGCCGAAGGTCCGTCAACGGGGATACCTTGCCAAGAAACATACAAAGCGATTTCACTTTATCTGCGACATCGCAATATGGCTATTAAACTTGCAAGGAAATCTTCCACCTGATGCAAGTCTCTCCAAATTGCAGGAATTTTCCTTCGTTAGTCTTGAGTGCTCTCATTTCCGACCTTTACCACAGCGCTCTACTAACTGATCGTCCGTCCATCCTAGAGTCTAAAAATATAGCGTCGGACAGCGAAGAAGAGTATTATAACTGTCCAGGTATCCTTAGGCTTCTGTGAGTATTACGTCCTTTCCTCATTACTTCACTACCATATTCAGGAGGGATCGCAATGCTGCTTTTCTCCGTACTCACTCTTCTATCTCCTGTAGTTCATGCGTCACTCCCCTTCAGAGGCGTTGATTGGTCTTCCCTCTTGGTTGAAGAAGCCGCCGGTAAAACTTACAAGAATGCGGCCGGTACTGCCCAACCGCTCGAGATAATTCTCAAGAACAGCGGGGTCAACACCGTCCGCCAGCGCCTCTGGGTGAACCCATCTGATAGCAACTACAACCTTGCCTACAACGTTAAGCTAGCCAAGCGGGCCCAAGCTGCTGGCCTACAAATCTACCTCGACATGCACTTCAGCGACACCTGGGCCGACTCCGGCCACCAAGCCACACCTGCTGCATGGGCAAGCTACGCTATCGATGACCTGGCCTGGGAAGTCTACAACTACACTCTCGCCACTATGAACACCTTCCAATCAAACGGCATCCCGCTCTCAATCGTCTCCATCGGCAATGAGATCGCCGCCGGGATGCTCTGGCCCCTCGGTGTAACTAACAGCTCAACCGGCCTCTACAACCTCGCGCGGCTCCTGCACTTCGCCTCAGCTGGCATCAAGGACTCCACCTTATTCACCAAACCCCGCATCATGATCCACCTAGACAACGGCTGGAACTGGGCCGGGCAGCAGTGGTGGTACGACACCGTGTTGGCCGAAGGTCCGCTCACCTCGTCGGATTATGATGTCCAAGGCGTCTCGTACTATCCCTTCTACAACTCCTCCGCGACACTCGCGTCTCTCGAGACCAGCTTGACGAATATGCGAAGCAAGTACGGCAAGGAAATCATGGTGGTGGAGACGAATTGGCCGACGTGGTGTCCGAGTCCCGCGTTCAGCTTTCCAGCGGATACGACGTCGATTCCGTTTTCAGTGGCCGGGCAGACGAGGTGGATGAAAGATGTGGCGAGCAAGGTTACTAGTGCGGATGGTGTGGGGTTGTTTTATTGGGAGCCGGCTTGGATTGATGGTCCGAATTTGGGGAGTAGCTGCGCAGATAATCTGATGGTTACGAGTTCGGGAGGGGCCATGGCGAGTTTGGCGGTGTTCGGCTCGATTTAAGGTAGCTATGGTGGAATCACTTCCTGTTATGGTTATTCTTGTATATGCTTTTACCATACTTTAACAGCTGGCAACCTCAAGGATGGCTCATCTTCAGATTATGCCTCCCATGGAACGTTGTTTTGCGGTTGTGTAGGAATTTTCCACTCTTGCCGTGATCCATATTTCCTTCGCCGGTCTCATTGATTGATGCTACTGGGGCCGACTATGTATTCGTCTCGATGTATATTTGTGCCAAAGTAATGAGTGAGACAGCACATCTGTGGAAATTAGACTTGTCACACGTTGAGGATTTCATTGCGGCGATGAGTCTAGTCAGAATCTGACAATCTTATTCGGCGATCGTAGATTTTACAAGTTGAGGACATTACATTGTGACTTCGGACTTCGGGCTCGGAAAAAGCAATATTAATGACTGGCTGCCCATGCCAGCTGTTTCTGTTAACTTTTTTGTGATTAAATGCACTGATCTCGAGTCGTTGAGAATAAAGCGAAAATAGTCGAAGGAAGGAAGCATGGAGTAAAAGGTAGCATCCGCCACATTCTCATGCAATTCTGGCGGCACGGAAAATTTCGTGCATCCATTTTTCTTGGGGGCGGAACGGGACGGTGCAGGGCAGCTTGCAAGTGGTCTGAGCTTTGAAACGTAAGTCAGACCTTATTCTCACCACTACCTTCACCTAGTGTACAAGATACTCTATGTTCTTTACAATACGATACCCTAGCGCAAAAATCCCGACTACGAAACGTATCAAAGCCCTCAAGAGCCCAACCAACCTTCCGTGGATGCCATTTTGCCGGGCGGCATCAAAATTGTCGCTATGCTACCACCAACAAGGAATTCAGTTAATCACATTTCCTCCCAGGCACGCAACCTCGCGCACCAAACTGGTGCATCTTGTGTGGGACGAAGCCTATGCGGACAGTTTGAGAGGCTTGTTTAGTAGGGAGGAAACGTAAATTCCGCGGGCTAGTCGCCAGTGGCCTTGCAAGCCCATTCAAGGAATGCAGAAGTATGTTCTTTGCGTTGTTAAAATCACAATAACAGCGACGTGCATAATGAAGGTATGGTGTAAAAAATATTGGAAGCTCTAGGTTGTGAGGCGGCCTTTCTTGAACTACTTTCTTTTCAATCTGCTTTTCTCAAGATATCAGATTGGTCGCTTGTCTCTTAACGTAGTCGGCGGGCTAGTGGCCCACGCGGGCTAGTGGCCCACCTCAAAACTCACCAAATTTATACCTTAATATCTTAACAACCACTTAATAA
>Ga0307515_10021643_pt1 | contig 11385 bp, 6 predicted proteins | sample 17_EM_MG_FD_194513 | JGI IMG/M metagenome (GOLD analysis project Ga0307515, IMG submission 194513) | Populus trichocarpa ectomycorrhiza microbial communities from riparian zone in the Pacific Northwest, United States - 17_EM | ecosystem: Host-associated > Plants > Roots > Unclassified | place... | reverse complement strand
AAAACCTCGAAGACTAAGAACACCATAAATATGAGAATACTCTCAAAATAATTAATTTTACTCCTCCATGTCTTCAATTGTCAAAAGACTATTACAGCTCTTTATATAGAAAAAAAATAAAAAAACTCTAAACTCTAATAATATTGAATAAAAAACATAAACTAGGAATTTTTTTTATTCAAATAGAAAAAAAGAAACTAGAAAAAACATCATAATAAATAGTAGAAAGAAATAAAATTAACTAAGGAAAATATCTATTTTTCTAAAAAAAAATAGATTTCAAGGGTAATTTAAGCATTTTAATTTTAAAATTAAAATAAAATTTCAAAAAAATCTTTTAGAAGCAAGTTAAATGAATTTTGCTTTTAAAAACTATTTAATAGCTTTACTAAGCAATAAAAATATGAAATGACCGAGATGTTTCTACTTTCTTGTAAATAATAAATTAATCTATTGAAAAAAAAATTGTATTACCTTTCAAGCCAAATTATTTAATTTGATTTTTAAAAATTAAGATAGTCATTTTACTATACGAATACACGTTGAAATTTGAATGCACGTACACATAAACATATACCTTGTTTTAATTTTGATTTTAATTGTTATGGAATTATCCGGCAAACACACGGGGTCTGGCAGCAGTACAGTCTCCTTGGCCGTGAAAGCAGTAGGTCCCAGCCTTATCTTAAATCAAAGCCATCCTCAATCCCCAGCCAAGTCAGGAACAAGGGGACCAGTCTGAGGAAATGAGTTGCATCTGGACGCCATTGGAGAGCAGATAGAATCTGACTAGATATACAATCATCTCATGGGAGGAGACGCGACAAAAAGAAATCTAACAAATTCTTTATCTGGCAAAAAAATCATGATACTCGTGAGTCACGATTACCGACACTACCGAAGATACAATTATCAGAAAGCGGAAGAAATAGTTTCAATGGTAATTGTTCAGGAGAGAAAAACCGAAGTATCTTGGAAGACATAACACTCGAGAAAAATAAATAATATTGTAGTAAAATTGATGGAGTTTGCACTTATGAATTCATAAATTTATACATTTTGGATGGTTCTTGCAAAATGGTTCTGATTTGCCATTTCACATTACAATCCAAGACATCTGGGATACGTAGTTCTCTCTTTGCCTGAAAAACTTGGCTGAGGCTAGACCAGAGCTAGTTACCCCCAGAGATATGTATCGCTATAATCAGTTGTTTCTGATATAAAAACTCCACTTTCTTATCTACCCCATAGTTTTTGAGCCAGTTTCATCTACAAACGTGTCACACGCTGAGAACACTGCATTCTAACCGGAGAAAACACAACGGTGAGTCGAGCATGATCAGAGAGAGAATAATTTTCTGGCCACATGCCTTTCTCGGCTTCACGGGGGAATAGAACTGCATTCTTGACATTGAAACCAATGGCTTCTTCCACTATGTCATGTTCAGAGTCCCCAGTCCTCTCACTGCAATTCTCCTCTCTTAGCTCTGCGCATTCTGAATTCCAAATCCTTCGCTGCAATTATTAAGCATTTTAGTGAACAACATATAATGAATGGTGTGGTAGATTAATCTAACACGGATATATAGAGAAGTGGAACAGAATTCTAAATATTCTGAAAGATCCATACACATGCCCAGATTTGTAAATTTAACACACAGCAATGTACCAGCTATCATGCGAAATATTAGGGAGACCAAGTGAACTGCTAAAATTTAGGGCAATATCCATGGATCAGGGATGTACTGCACCTTAAATTCTTCATACTCGACAACTCCATTTCCATTAATGTCAGCTTGCATCCATAAATCTTCCGTCTCCTGGGAAGTGAGTCCGTAAGGAAGACCAATTAAATTTACCTGTATAGATTAGACTATGGTAAGGTCATCTTTCCACTTAAAATTGCATGTTTATCGTCAAGCTGCTTGTGGAAGTACCTGGCGGAGTGCTTCACAGAAAGCTGAATATGTTATAAAATTCCCATGGTTGCCAGCCTTTAAAAACGCAAATGCATTATTTTCAACCAACGAGGCTTTTTGGAGCTGACACTGAACCAAGAAAAATTATAGCAATCAGATGTTGAAAGCAGTATGGTTAAGTGAATTTATAAATCAAAACATATTGATGTTATTGGGGAACTTCACCAGAGCTAGAAAAGAGCTAGCTCTAAACTTTATGCCCCTTGATTTGTACAAATAAGGACGGTAAAATGTAACTCAGTTGAACTTCAAATCTATAGCACATGCACAGCAATTTGCACTGATGCAATGCTGACGCATTTGACATACAGGCCTCTTTAACATTCTCGTCAAAAAGCTGGCTGACATAAGCTGTGAACTGAACAGCATAACCAAAGCACAAGCCATAAATATCTCACAAAGCAATCTACTTCAAGGAACTTGGAAACTAATTTAATGATAACCGGTTCTTGATTAGAATGTATGTGAAGTTTAATACGTCTTATATTTCAGAATAGCAGGTACAGACTGCAACAAGCAGCATTAGCTGTAAATATCAAGATTGCTTAGGCATAAATTCCTAGGGTCCATGGTTGGATTGCAAGACTAGCAGACAGTAAACAACATTGTCTTTCTTTGCAGAAAGAAGCTTCCACAAAATAATTATTTAAGAGGAGAAAATTACAATAAAGGATTCTTAATCCTTCTCTAATGCATAACAATTTGTGTCTGCTATCTCCTAAGTATAAAAATTGAGCAAGTTTTCTGAGACAAGTACAAATTTTAGAAAGATATGAACTAAAGTTGATAAATGGTCTTGACTCTTGTTGGTAGCGTATATTTCTATTTCTTTTTCTAACAATATTATTCCATGTTTTATCTTCTTCTCTAGCACAAAATACCAGACTGGCAGGGCAAGGAAGTACCACGATCACCTGACATGCTGGGAACTAATCGATAGTAAAACAGAACTGAAGAGTTAGATATTAAGAACATTCCAGAAACGATTGAACTCGCCTTTATTATTCCAAACACTGCTTCAGCCCAACTTTATTAAGAACATTCCAGAAACGATTGAACTCACCTTTATTATTCCAAACACTGCTTCAGCCCAACTCTTCTTCAATGGTTTCCTTGATTTATTAGGATTACACAGCAATATGAAATCAACACCACAGATGTTACCCCTATGATTTCGGTGGCTCACCCACTACGTGATGCAGAAGGAGTCATGGGCAAAAAAAAAAAACATTTGAGGTAAGCAGTGTAATTAAACATTGTTGTTAGCTAGTGATGCAGAGGCATTCGGATTGCAACTTAAAGAAACTTACCCTGTGGGCATCTGCATCACTGTCAGTATATTGATGGGCAATGTCATATGAAGATACAAACCCTTGAGACCTCAGGAATTTGTAAACATGTCCACGCTTGCTTCCATTCCAATCACTGGATAAAGCATGAAACAAATGAAAAGAAAATGAGGATATCTTTATTCAGAGGTTATGTAAGAATCATTTGCTTCGCAGAAGCAAGACAAGAAGCTCACCCACAGAGTAGGATTGGCGTATAGTTAAGTTTGTTTTCTCTCTGATATTGTTCCACAAATTGGAGTATTTTGTAAACCTAGGAAAAAAACCAATGAGAAACCTCAAGGTAAAAATTGGCATTAACATAGCTAAGAACTAGAATTGGAAATTCAGAATGAAGTAAAAGATTATAAATAAAGAGAGATTTATATACCTGATGCAGTCTAACTACAGATAGACAGGAATCATGAGGAAATAACAAGTGAGTGTTAACAATAAGAAATTCTTGCTGAGCATTGCCTTTCCGGTTTTGTGAAAAGGGAAAGGCCAGCTGAACATGCAATAGCTGAGCAACACGGTCTCCACAGTCATTGAAGAGCAACTCTCGATAATTTAGAATTGTAAAGTAGTCCTTACGCACAGCAGTAAGCAGGCCTGCAGAGAGGATAAAATCCCAATCCAATTAGCATGAACTTATACAAGCTGGATTGGATGGTGATAGCAGAAGGGACACAAGTAGCTGATTTTTTAACTTGGAGGTCAGTAAAATCATATAGAAAAAGGCAAGCATACTCAAGGAGAGCAATAGCATACAAAGTGCAGTTTACATGTGACTACCAAATAAGCAAAAAGAAAATATTAATTTGATTTACTGCAAAGACTGAGAAAGATTGTTTTTCCACCTGCCTGCCAAAATAAAATGAAGGTCTTTTCATAAATTTTTTTTACAGAATTTCCAACAAACTTTTTGTTCTTTGTAAGAAAAGATAAGAACTTGATTGCAAAGTCAGCTATCAACCAATATATGCCATGCCTAATTTTAATTTTATTATGTTTGTACGAGATTGAATAATAGTCAGAATCAACCAACTTAAGCTGATGACCAAAGATGTCTCCTGAAAAGTATAAGAACATAAAAAAAAGTAGCTTGCTTTAAAGATCCACACTAATCCAGAGAAGAAATTCAAACAAACGACGGAGCTTAAACAGAACATTGATTACCATCTCCACGGTTATTGGTTCGTGCAAGCTGGAAAGTTACATAGCCAGCATCACCAAGTCTCTGCTGGTACATATGCACAAGTTCTTCATTTCCAACCCAGAATTCCTGCAAATAAAAAACCAAAATTTCACACCGAAAAGAACCATTTGGCATAATTTCAAATACAATAAACAGCCCTTTTTATTTTTCCACACAATTAGATCCACGGTAACAGAGAAATTGAAAGGAAATTAAGCACCCACCTGGAGACATATAATTGAAGATCTCTCGAGAAGCAACCAATTCAAAATCTTCTGGTTTCTAGAGAGCCAGACTGCTCTGAAATTGCTTTCACGAAGACTTTGATTCTATTTCACGACAACATAAAAGCACACAGATAAAATTCTCAAAATTTTCAAGAAAAAAACAAGAAGAAGAATTAACACCATTGTCTGGTTCTACAAAAGGGACAAGAACAGGAATTAGTACCTTTTGATCAAGTCGCTTGTAGATAGGAGCCAGGATGTTAAAGGTAGTGCAAGAAACACAAGGCTCATAAGTCATTGCTGTAGTCGTTGAGGACAAATAGCCGCAACCACTGTTAGTTCTTGGAATCGTTCCATTTCCACTTAAAAGATTAGACTCGTTAACTCCTGAGTTTAACTGACCCCCAATATCTGAATCCGCACTGGAGTCCGCGACCGCAACCTGTACCAGTCATTCAATCAAACCCCACACTAGAAAAACAAAAACCCAATAACAGAAACACTGGAAAAACTGAAACAAATAACAATGTTACCATTTTTTTAGAGTTCTAGCCCCTGTAGAAAATAATTGTTGTCTTTGGTTTTTGTAGAAGGTTAAGGGGAAAAAGTGAAAAGTGATAAGAAAAGATAAAGAAGAGAAGATATCGCAAATGAGGATTCTGGAAAACTGTAGTGATTTGTCAAAACTTTTGGATGGAGATTATGATTGTTTCTTCTTTGGTATGGTTCACTCTCGTGAAGATGGTTTTAGCTTTTATAGAGAATCACAGTCCTGTTTTTGGAGTTTATTAGTGTTAGAAACAACACTTTTTCAAGATGTTTTACGGAATTAATGATTGTTTTTCAAAATATATTTTATTTAAAAATATATTAAAATATTTTTTTATTTTTTAAATTTATTTTTAATATTAATATATCAAAATAATCTAAAAATATTAAAAAAAATAAAACTAAAAAATTTAAATAATTTAAACAACACAATTAAGTTTTAACTCTCGGAGAAATCATTAATTAATCATTTGACAGATTGGAATCCGGTTGTGGAACACTGATGATGGGCCCATGATGTTTTCCGTTTGCTTGCCGCCCTCTCTTTTCTGTGGGCTCTAACTGTATGTCTGCAATCATCCTTTTTCCCCTAACTGCTCCATCTTAACAGTCACTTCTTATCTACTTTTCCCGGCCGCAATCTTAGCAACCGCTTTTTTTTTTTTTACTTGTGATTAGAAAGACAAGGACAAGGATACTTTTATTCCGCAAATTATGTTTAAACACCAGTTGGGTTGGACAACTTTTAAAATATTCAGTGATTAATCTAGTGCATGTCTATTTTTGTGTTTAAAATTATATCCTGGTAGGTTTTAAAAGCATATTTAGTATAAAAGTAACATTTAATTAATATTTTTATATGATTTTGAAGTGCTGATATTAAAAAAAATAAAATTATTTTAATATATTTTTAAATAAAAAATATTTTTAAAAAGCACTTTGTATTATAATACCTATTTAATATATTTACTTTGAAAATAAAAATATGAAGATGAAGTAACAGTATTTTGCTTTGTTGTCTCAGAAGGTAGGAAATCATCATATCCAACACATATCAATTTCTTAAACCATTCACATATTAGATGATTTTTTTTATTTCATAAATATATTTAAAATTCAAATCAATTATTCATGATTAAAAAAAAGTAAATTTTATTAGATAAAATATTATGATAAAATATAAGTTTTTCATTTATTAAAAATATAAAAGCAATTAATGCTACCTAAAAAATGATAACTTGAGAGGCTGTCATTTAAAATGAAATAGAAAATTATATATGTAATAAGAATATTTATACTAAATATAATTTTTTTTTACTTGAACGGTTGAATCTATTCCTCCTTCATTACATAAACACTGATAATTATTTTCTAATTATTTTAAAATTTATGGTGCCCGAATTTTTTATTTGTCTATGATGCACTATTAAACATGTTTTAATAATACAAAGATTTAACAGAATTATTGGACCAGTTAACATCTATTGAGATTTACTAAACACATATGTTTTACCTCGCTAAAATCTTATAATAATTGATTTAGTGTGAACTAAATCTGGTAAGTTTAGTTTAAAACCAACATGAAATGACTATAAAAATATAATATGACTATAAAAATAATTAAAGATGATATTTTTTTAATATTTAGATGATTATATATTACATTAACATGAATCAACTCGAGTTAATTGGTGAAATCCGCGATATGGGTCATGAGACAGTGATAACCCAACAAAAAATAAATTAAAACAAATTATAAAGTTCAACTGTAATAAACACAATGTTGTAGGAGAAATTCATCTTTAAAAAATGAATAAAAAGTCAACTTGAGTCAAACCAGGTTAATTTGTTAAATTCGCAATCCAGATCATGAGATTGAGATAGCCTCATAGAAAGAAAATTAAAATAAATTGAAACTCAATTCCCAATCAATTCAATATTGAAGAATGAAAATGAAAAAAAAATCTAGAAAATTAACAAAAAAAAAAGAGCCAACATGAGTTAACATGTGAAATTCACGGCCAAGATCATGAGATCGGGATAACTCCATATAATTATTTATTTGAAAGAAATTGAATAAATAAAAAAATAAAAAATAAATTGATGGACCCAACAAACAAAGGGCAGACATTTGGGCCTTAGTGGCCTAGGGCGTGCCTAGCCCAAAATAAAAAGATTCACCTTGTGTGCCAGGCCTCTTATTTTTTATATATATATATTAAAAAAGAAAGACTTTAATATTAAAAATAAAAATATCTAAGACACACACCTTTTGCTACCCTAGAATCTGGCGACCAAAGGGTCGGTAGAAAAGTGAGGCAGGGGTATTCTATGCTCAAAATTTTATTTTTTAACCCATTTTTTTTAATCTAAAATACCTAGAGACCTAAATAAATCCATTCGTGACTTTAAACATGTAACATCCCAATTTTTAACATATATTGTGTCTTAATAATATGCTTATATACAATATTATGGTCAATTTTTTTTATTTGTTGTGAATTCTACCAAAATTTCAGCAAAATTTTCTCAATACTTGGAGGGTACTAAATTATCAATATTTTCAATCACAACCCAAATAACACAATAAAAATGGTACAATCCTCTTGGATCTTATCCCACATCAACACAACTCAAGATTGACATATAATAAGTTTTCTTTAGTGTAGGTTCCTTTAGCAGGCATGTTTTGAAGTTGTTGCACTAGTTCTTCCAAAATTCTTTGTTAAGTTTATTAGTGTAATTGTTGTTGCTTCTTATATTGTTTCATGCTTACAATTGCTTCAATAAGTCATGACATCCCTGTTTCTTTTGTCATAAATCTACTGCTCTGATCGATAATAATTATAACAAACATGATAATTCAGGTTGATAATAAATAGAAATTTTATTAAATAAAAAGAAATTAACTTACAAAGATCTAATAGAAAAAATGATAAAAGATAATTTCTGGGCATATTTGAGGTTGCCCAAGCCTCTATAAAGGCATATTCAAGGTTACCTAATCCTCTCATTATTTAATAAAAAGTTCCAATAAGTTTTTTCATGGATACAATTCTACTTAGCTAATACCTAAAAGTTTTTTCATGGATACAATTCTACTTAGCTAATACCTAAATAGAAGAGAAATTCAAACAAATTTAAATTTTAAAAAATCATAATCTATTAACTTTAAATTTAAATTTGAATAGGAGTAAATCTCGTTCACTTGTCAATGATCAACTTTGAATTTGAATAGGAGTAAATCATGTTGATGTATCAAGGCTATGATTGTTATAATTCCACCCCCATTTAAAAACATTGCTCTCAAGACTAGGGTAGGTTCCTTTAGCAACATGTTTTGAAGTTGTTGCACCAATTCTTCCAAAATTCTTTACTAAGTTTTATTGGTGTTGTTGTTGCTCTTTCTGTTGTTGTTGCATCTGCAATTGCTTCATTAAGTTGTGACATCCTTGTTCCTTCTACCATAGATCTACTGCTCGAATACCAATTATAACAAACATGATAATCCAGGTTGATAATAATAGTAATTTTATTGAATAAAAAAATAACTAAAAAAGAAGATAATTTTGGGTATATTAAAGGTTGCTCGGGCCTTCACAATGGCGTATCCGAGGTTATCTGATCCTCTCATGATTTAGAGAATGTTTGTTTTTGAGCTTCAAATGTGTTTTTTTAAAAATATTTTTTTTGTTTCAAGTTAATTTTTTGTTTTTGTGTTTTCAGATTGTTTTGATATGCTGATATCAAAATTAAATTTTAAAAAAATCAAAAAAATTATTTTGATGCATTTCCAAGCAAAAAACACTTTGAAAAACAATCGCTACCTAGGGGTGAGCAAAACCGGTTTGGTTCGGTTTTTAACCAAAAAACTAACCAAAATCAAATTTTAAAAAACTTAAAAATTCAAACCGAAACCGGTTCAAACCGACCGGTTTCGGTTCGGTTTTTTTAACAGAAAAACCGGAAAACCTGCATTATTATTTTTTTGGACTTTTTTGGGCTTTTTGGGCTTTCTAATGGGTTTTCTGATGGGTTTTCTGATGGGCTTTCTAATAGGCTTGTAATTAATGTAAATATTATCTAATTTTGTTACAAAATTATATAATATATTTAATATTTTTTGTCACTAAATATTCATTTATATTAAATTATTTGTGCTAATATTGTGTTTAATATGTTGCAAGTCTTTCTAATATTTGTGTTTTGGAGTTTGGACTCCTCATGCATCAAAGTTTAAATAACACACACACCAAATTAAAATTTAAATTACAAAGCTTGCCTTCAAAAGGGCTTAAAAAAAACAACAAATAACATTGCCATAAAAAATAAAACACTTCATGCAAAATATATAAATCTTCATTGTGCACATCATCCCAATCAAAAAGCACATCACGATGACAAGAACATTGCACTTTGATTCCGTAATACCATTGACATCAAAACCTGAAAATCAAGATCTAAAATTATAACATGATAAAATAAATTAGAATATGTAAAAATAAAAGGTAGTTTTTTACAATCAAAGTAACTTTTGAACTAATTATCATCCGTTACTAAATGTAACTTTCCACCAAATTCTACAAAATAAAAAATTAGACATGTTAAATGATTGCAAACAATTTAATTAATAAATTACAAAATAAAAGGTGCAAGTTTATTAAAAAAAAATTATCTGACTCAAGGTTTTCGTAGGTTTCAAGATCAAACTAATAGAAACTTAAATGTCAGGCAAAAAAAAAAAACAAAATGAAAAGTAATATCAGCCAAAATATCTGCCAAGCTTAAGTTCACTGCCAACCAATCCTAAGTTCACTGCCATCTGCCAACCATCAAATTGTCCTTGAAATTCTGATTAACAATCTATTTCGAGATGAAATAAGAACAAATTTACATCCTATATTATAAAAGCAACAGATTCTTAGTCATAGAAACCAGTTTTGAAGACAATCCTAACAATGTCTGTGCACAATGAAACATGCTGCCAAACATAACCAATTTCACAACATCTATATCTTTTCCTTCCAACCAACATCAAAACGAAAGAGGAAATCACACAATGCTTTTCCAGAACTTGAACTGTAAACAACAGCATGAAGAAAATAGCATCTACCTTAAAAAATAACAAAGATGGCAACCAGAAAAATCCAATAGCAATTTCAATGCTGTGAAGAGACATATGATGAGAAATCAACAAACAATCAGGAAACAGCAACAAAAGAAAAACATTATGCAACTCCCGGATACTAATACACCCTAATTTTGAAGAAAAAAAATAATAAATACACATAAAACAGAGTAACACACTGCAGCAACAAACAACCCAAAATGATTGACAAAGAACAGGGAAACAAAATACAAAAACAAACTAAAAGAACCAAGAAACTAAATAAAAAGGAAAAAAATAAAAACAGAGATTGATAGAAAAAAGAAATCATACCTGTGCGAGTTAGGACACGATTCAATTTCAGGTGTGAAAGGCAACTTGAGGCAGCAACAGAACAGACTTTATGGTCTCAAACCAGCCCGCAGGTTGATCATGTTTTCCCTTCAAACACAGAGTTTGTTTTTTTCGTCACACAACAAGAAAAAATGACAAGGTAGCACAATTTGAAAAAATAATAGGAAAAATGGCATAGTTATAAAAATTAACAAAAAATACACAAAATGCTCAAACATTGATTTTTTTGTAAGGATATACCAAAAAATACACAGAATCACAAAGCATATGTTAAAAAAAATAAAAACAGAGATTGACAGAAAAAAAATCATACCTGGTGTGAGTTGGGACGCGATTCAAGTTTGGGTATGAAAGAGGAAGGGACTGGTTTGCTAGATTTGGACTCCGGAGATTCGGTGTGCCGGTGTGGTGTGTGTCGTGCGACTCGTGGCCGTGTGGGAGAGGGATGTGGCTGACTGGCTAGGTTGTTTTTTTTCGAAGATGAAGATGGTATGGGAGAGCCAGAGAGGGATATGGATGAAGAATCGAAGATGGATTAACTTGATTTTGTTACAGAGTGAGTGAGAGTGTGGATTGTGAGGTGCGGCTGTGAGGATTGAGGGAGCGGCTGCAAGGAGTCGCTGGAGAGGAGAGAATCTAGGGT
>Ga0307515_10021642_pt1 | contig 11385 bp, 5 predicted proteins | sample 17_EM_MG_FD_194513 | JGI IMG/M metagenome (GOLD analysis project Ga0307515, IMG submission 194513) | Populus trichocarpa ectomycorrhiza microbial communities from riparian zone in the Pacific Northwest, United States - 17_EM | ecosystem: Host-associated > Plants > Roots > Unclassified | place... | reverse complement strand
TTGTTTGCAACAACTCCTTTTCTTTTAAGAAGAGAGAGATTGTCATTTTTAATATGATAGAAAAACACATAAAAACTCAAACATCTTTTAATTCTTTTTTTCTTGTGTGAGTAAAGACCATGTGTGGTCTTTTTGCCTGTAAATACCAATCTTTAACTTCATGTGAAAAAGCTTATAACTTTATAATTTTACATACTTGATGCTTTAATAGTCCAAAAAGATTTCATCCTTCTTTCCATTCTCTTAAAGTTTTAAACTGTAAATTGCATCAAATTCATCTTTCGTATTCTTAAGCTAGATTACATCTCTTAAGGACTTGAGCTTATTCTTTGTAAATTTCTCTTTTGAAGTGTGATAATTATTATGAGAGTTTTATCTATTATGAGAGTTTTATCTTTGGTTGTGAGCCATTTGAAAGGTTTAAATCTTGATCCTTAAAAAGATTGTGATTGTAAGGTTTTCTAATATTGATCTCGAAAAAAGATTAGTATAATCTGTAAGCTCTCATCCGTTAAGAAGACCGTAATTTGATAATAAATATTTGAATAGAGGTTCAAGAACTAGAGTAGACAGTTGCCTGAGTCACTATAAAAATTGGTATATTTCTTTCAGTATCTATCTTATTTCATTTGTGACTTGCTTAATTATATGATTGTTGTTGTTGAAATTGAGATTTTAATTTTATAAAAATATCAAACATTCAATTTAGCCCTAATTCACCACTTTTTAGGCTATTTTAGACTTTCAATTCAAAACCCTTTAATTAGTCCAAAAACACTAAATTAAACCAATAATTTTTTTTCTCTTTCGACCCCAATCTGCTCTTCCATGCAATTAAAAGGCAAAAAAACTACCACCATCGAACTCCTTTTATCAAATGGAATTTTTTGACACTAAGCTTTACTATTTTGGCAATTAAAATCTTGACAACAAATAACTTTCTCTCTCTTCATTGTTTTTAAGCAAGTTCCTCTCTCCTTTCTCTAACCCATAGACTGAATTGCAACAAAAATAAACTTTCAAGACAAAAATAAAAGTTTTCATGATATTTTAATTAACCATATATTTTCTATGTTTTTTACATTTTAGTCTTCTATCTTTTAATTCGTCATGTGTACGGTAATTTGAAGTCTAGTTAATTTTATCTAATTAGGCTATAGAAGGATGTAATTAGAAGAAACAAAGTTCAAAATGAAGAAAAAAAAATAATTTGTTTAGTCGTTTTGTTAATTCTAATGCTATTTATGGTCATGTTTGGACCCCTTTTTTTAAAAAAAACTGGCTTTAATTTAATTTCTTTTATGTTTTCAGATCGTTTTGATATGTTGATATTAAAAATCATTTTTAAAAATAAAAAATATTATTTTGATGCATTTATAAATGAAAAACACTTTAAAAAATAACTAATATTATACTCTCAAACACACTCTATGTCAGTTACTGCAAACATGGTCTTTTGAGAGTTTTTTTCACATGATTTATTTGATTAACCATATATTTATAGAAGTGTTTGCGAGGCAGTAAGGGTGTTCACTGATATAGGTTGGTCAATTTTGGGTATATAATTGTATTCAACCTAACTTCTAATATTTTATCAACTGTAAACCGGATCCATTAAATTATTTTTTAGACTCGAGCTAGTTTGATATATCGAGCTGGGTTAAATTTTTTATGGGTTTACAGATATCAATGAGCTGTGATAAATTTTTTTTGGATATTACATATATCAACGGGTTAGATTTATATTGCTAATTTTTATAGGTTGAGCTTAATTAGAACTAAGATTTGTACTCAATAAATTAGTCCCAAAATTCATTATAAATTGTAACAAATAATTTAGACCTAATATATCAATTGAATCAATTAACTAAAATAAAATAATCAATCTAGATGGACTATACAGGTATATGAGTTGGATGAAGTTGATATATAAAGTTTTAAAAATCCTTAATATCTATTTTTTAGATTTGTTGACATAATTTTCTCATCCCGGAAACCAAGGCGAATAATTGGTTCTCAAAGACCTATTGAGAGAGGTACATGTTGACCTGTTTTATGCTTCATGCCTGTATCAAAGATCAGTAGGAAGTGAAAATTTTTGCAGCCCACAGTATTCAAAGATGAAGACTAGATAATGATAGCACAATCTGCAAAGAAAGAAATGGGATGCATATGCGTAGACAGTATATTGAAACAATGTAGCTAAGATGGGAAACTCAAAAGCCAAAGCTGGTAATTGATCATTGATGGGTCATCAATATCTAGAATAATCCTTCCTTTTTTCTCTGCATCTCCGTAATCTCCAAGTTTTTGTGATGTTTAAATTCTCAATACCACAGCTAGAAAGAATTAAGCGAAGTTTGCCAGCGTGCATCTTAATGGGAAGCATAAAGTGAAAGAACTTGACGTTTTTTCTTTACCTTGTCTCATGATTTCATCGTTCCCAGTGTATAAATGGTGCATTATGTCTTGGAACGGAAGAAAAGCAGACAACTTGGTTTAGTCCCACAAAGTGCTGGTTTCTTTGCTTTCATGCTTTTCTAGCTTAAATCACCCTTATCATCACAGTCCTATCTAAACATTCTTGATCTAGCCAATGCCTGTTCTGCCAAATTCTTCGTCACCCTTGATCATTGTGAATAATAAAGTGCATTAGATTGTCTGCTGTCACTCTAGATTCTTTATCAGATGATAGTGAAGGATCGGCCGAGAGGGACTTGGACAAGGGTCTTTCTAATATAGTATTTGATCAGCATCAGCTCAAATCCATGGCGGAAAGGACAAGCTTGGTTGGAGAAGAGGACTTGCTGCAGTTATCAGTGCTGTCTTCAACTATTAGTATTATTATATTTTTTAAGAACCTTATTCTCTTCTAAACTTATTATAATGGCTACTGAGATACATCATGCAAGATTGTATTTAATTCCATTCTCCAAAAGATGGATTGCACGTTTGGATAGTATGGTGAACACAGACAAGTCAATTGGCCTAAAGTTTTCTTTCTTGTTGCTCCGCACATGCAATGCCATGTTGACAGGATGTTTTATCATCAATTAAAGAAGAGTATTTACATTGAAGTTTCCTTAACGACAGTATGCTTTCAAATTGCAGGCAGCAATGGCAGTGCTAGTGAGTCAAGTGCGTCTTGCAAGGGTGTTTATCCCATTGAAGGGGGGCCTCCAAGCCTCTTATTGTTTTGCCCCATGGTATCATGATTTTTAAATTACTCTGTGAAGTTTGAAGGAGTTGAAATTATATATAAACAAATACCAGAGTCATCAGATAACACACAGTCCCTACTGTCATTGAAAGCTTGTATTTCCCCCAAATATACACAATTCCCTTAAGTGGGATTCGCCTGTTAGGAAAGAAAAAAGACCCAAAAAACTATCCCAAACCTTTCTCAGGCCTGAAATGAAAACTAATTACTCAAATTAACAGCTTCTAGTCTCTATTCTATGTCATTTTCTTCATGGACACCTTACATTCCTTCCAGGACCTCCATAGTAAAAGTAAGTCCCCCAAACACTGTTTCTCCCTTGCTTTATATTATAACAATTTGAATGATCAGCCAAGAGATGTAGATTTGCTAGAGGGAGCAAATTGTTATCCCAATCCACCACCTGCAAATTCCTAAAATAGGATGCTTTTCCAAATCCCTCTTCTGCAAAATGACCACTGCCCATCTGTGTTGATGTATGGAACCCTGCTGATCTGAAGTTCACAATTTCCCCTCCAAATTGTACCATGCTTGCATGACTTCTCAAGTGGCTGAACAAAAACGCTGGCCAATATCCTACCAGGAGTCCTGATCCAAATTCCAGCCACCAATTTCCATGCTTTGGGTCCTACATGCCACCAATTTCCAACTTCTCAGTACTGTTAGGGTAGATGATTAATGTGTGCCATCACATCAAGTACTTGCTTTTATATATATATATATATATATATATATATATATATATATATATATATATATAACATGATGGACTTTCCTTGTTAGTCAAATTGTCCTACGTTCTAGTAATAATCATATAAATAGAAACGTGTACATAAATTAAGTTTGATTAGTGTCTAAAACATAAAAAAAAAACTCAGGCTGAAGAGACATAAGTAAATTTAGTTGAAGAAATAAAGATGAACATATAAAATAAATTAATATAAGATATTTTTAGAATAAATTCTATATTTTCAAAAAAAAAATAGAAAGTATATGTATTTATATTCTTACTATATGTGCTTGCAAACGGTACTTAGGTTGCATTTGTTTTTCATCGGTTTTTATATTTGCGGTGAAACAAACATGGTTAGGTGTTTGGTAACAAACCAAACTGTAGTTTGTAATGCGGGATCCACTAAAAATTTGAGTTTGAAATGCAGTTGTTATGCGGCAGTTTCTATATGCTTTTTTAACTGAGTTTCGTAAAATCCTGTTTGTTTTTACGTTTCAAAAGTGATTTTGAAAAAAATTATATATATTTTTTATTTTTTCTTTGCTTCAAGTTGATATATTTTTTGTGTTTTCTGATCATTTTGATGATCTGATATCAAAAATAATTTTTTAAAAATAATAAAATATTGTTTTGATGTATTTCTAACTAAAAAACACTTTGAAAAGCAACCGCAATCACACTTCCACCAAACATTTTATATATGTTTTTGGATACACATAAACTTCAACTATATTTTTTACCAAATATGTATCTAAATCCAACTACCACAGCTAACCATATTTTTTTAAAATTATAATTATAAAAGCTACTTCAAAAACAAATATACTCTTGGAAAAGAAGAGGAAGAAAAAGAAAAAGAAGACAGCAATGCAAACGCAAAGGAGAGGAAAGAAATGTGTGGTTTTACCCTTTAAGACCTTAAAGCCAGTTGGGTCAAGCTGTTGAAGACACTAATTAAAAAAAAAAAGACATCAAAGAAAAGCTGACCCCATCTAGGAAAAAACCTTTGAAAAGTAAAAAAGAAAGAAGAGAGATTCTTACATTTTAATAGTATGATTAGGGAAAAGAACCAAGAAGCCAAGATAGATGTTCCAAGTCAAATTTATTAACCAATAAGCATTACAGGTCAGCTCAGACTACCATAGTTACTGGATTTGACAATGATGTTTTGTTTCTCAAGTATTTTGTTTAAAGGAAGCAAATTATAAAGCTTACCACCAAGTTAACAGTAAAAACTGCCTCAAAGCTGAAGACTTTGATGCTGTAGATTTGATTCAAACAATACAGTACTGTACCTCATTCTCAACTACCATTCATTGACCAGAAAAGCTCACCTTCCAAATCATCAAGCCAATATCAAATTGTCTGCCATTGTAAGATGATCTTGGAGATATCGCAGCTCCAATGGCAATCTTGTTGTTTGTTTGGACAAATCCAGAACATAGCAAGTTATAGCATCCAGTAGCTTGGTATGCATCGGTCTGCAAATCCATTAATTCCAATTGGCCACTGGTTCACATTTCCTTAAACTATGGAAGGGATTTCAAGACAGAGAGCCAAATAACAAGACTTACTGTCCAATAAGTGAAGAATCTAGGGTAATTATCTCCATATAAATCTGGACTAACCTGAAGACACATGAAGAAGGAGTCAATTTCTTAGGCACCCTATTACTGACTGAAACATGACTCAAACACCAATTACAAAAGTGAATTATGTTAGCATAATCAACGTTGAGATCATTTTGAACATGGTCTAGCGTATAAAGAAGATTCTTGCCTGCCAACCGGCTTCTATGGTATTAAGATCATTGCCGAAAGAGCCAGAGATGACCCAGATTTGTGATAAGCTGAATTCATATTCACTGGTTACACGAGGTGACCAGACATTTATGCTTGCCTTCGCTCCAAAATACTGGTCTCCATTAGCAAAAACAACTGCATGCTGTAACACATAACATTATTAATACCAACACTAGGATATTTCTACAAGCACAGGCACAGCATTTTTCAAGGTCCATTAATTTTTTTGTCCTTTTTGGTGCAATAAATTAATGGCAGAGGGCTCTCTCTGTAATTGAAAACAACAACATTTATTGTCCTGCCACATTTTTTTTTTCTCACCAACCCATTTTTCACTGTTTAATTTGGCATGGAAATGAAATTATCATTTGTAACTAAAAAAAGATGGAGGGTTCTAGGAATAACTAGAAATGACAGATTTTCCAGTGAGTTGTGACCATTCTGGTTCAACTAATCCAGAAAAAGATAAAGAAAATGACCTAGAAAGAAGATAATGAAGCCCTTTATTAAGTGACTGGTTCATCATGGTTATCTGTTTGTTAGTTCCACTAATAACATTGCTTTTAGAATTTGCAAATTCTTGTTGCCAAATACTAACTAACCTCATGACCACTGCCTTCTGAGTCTCTTCTTACATGTCGTCTTAATTTTCTGACAAATCTTTTAACAGAACCTACTCTTAAAACATCTTTTACTGTGGTTCTTCTTATTGGAACAGTTCCTTCTGGGCATGATTCACCCGAATCTGTCCAGTGCTGATAGCTCTCAGCCACTGTCTCTGTCTCTCTTGTTTCATTGCCTTTCGGCCTCTCTGGTGGATCCTGAATTAATGTAGATACAATAACAAAGATCAGAATCACAAGCTTTTCAAATACCAACAAAAAATCAAGAATGGAAACTGTTCAGTAGAAATAAACAGAAAAATTACCAGGGGTTTCTTTCCTCTAAGCTCTGGATGGTCAAATGCTGGTTGAAGATGAGATAGAACACAGTCTATTACATCACCATCAGGGCTCTAAACCACAAAACGAGCAACCAGATCACTAAGAAAACATTTAACACAAAACCAGGCAAATTCAACTAACATTGAGAGAGGGGGGGGGGATAGAAAAGAAGAATGAAAAGTCAAAACAAAGTAGTACCTGAATTGTCTTGACTGCAGACTTGTTGATCTTGTTGAGAAAAGCATTGACTCTCTTTAGTCTCAATATTTCTTTACCCGGCCTGAAAGTTTGGTTGGCTAATAGCCGGTTACCGGAATCTGACTCAGCAGCTGGTACAGACAAGACAGGATAAATAGAAGAAGCAAAAACAAGAAGGAAAGCAACAAAAATAGGTATCATCGAGTGAGTGTCAACAGAAGTAGAAGCAGCCATTTTTTAGGAATGTATGTGTTGGTGTTGGTGTTGTTGTTTTTATTGCAGAAACAACTTGTGTTTGTTTACATTGGTGTTGTCTTGTTGTGTGAAGAATACAGAATGGTTCACAATTCTGAAGTTTTGTCCATGGATATGAATCTAACTTCATGTCCATACAAAACAGAATCACCACGATTCAAAAGAAGAGAACTACAGCTGGTTTGTTCACTAGCTAGTTCACTTTTTTCCATAATATATATATATATATATATATATATAAACCCCCGCTCTCTCCTCCAACTCAGATTCTATTGTCTTGGTTTTGTGTGGTCTGTCACACAAGGCATGAGCTTATTAAAATAGACCACCTCCATGGTAGAGTTGTGCTCTTACCAAGTATTAATAACTACCACAGGTTGTGGTCAAAGTACATAGAATACATGTGGTTATCGTACTAGCATCTTATGAATTTTACTCTTCGGTTCGGTATGATTCTGAAGGGAAAGAAAGAGAATCATGAAATCTTGGTCCTTTTTTTATATATATTTTTTCCATTTTTGTCAAAAATGGGCATCACACTTCATGCGAAGATATATATATATTTTTAACTTACAATAATCTTATGATCTTAATTTTTATCTTAATACTGCAACATTTATGACAGTTCAACCTTGATGAAATTAATTGTAACGGTAACTCACTCCACTTCCAATTCTGGAATATGAAAGATGGAGATAATTATCCCATCTGTGTGCAGCACAACTATTGGACTGAAAAAGAAAGGAGTTATCATTCATGGCACTGCTAACATTACCACTATGAAGTGGGAAACTATGCACAGCACATTCCTGCAATTTGGTGGGCCAAATGTAATGATAGTGTTAGAGAACTCATGATGATGAATTATATGGTTCCCAGTGAGTAATTTCCTTCGATTTAATATCAGATTATGGATAACTAAAGAGGTCCCCTGTGATGATTTCATGGTAGACCAAAGTAATTGAAAATTAGTGAACCATGTGCCCCTTGCGTCGCGGTTAAAAAGTTTAATCATCCCTTCAGATTCCGATCCTTATCCTGGAAATACATGTTCGTTTATTAATTAGCGTTCAAGGCTGAGCCTCTGGGGATGAAGACTGTCCAAGGACATCTCCTATACGAAGTTACTTCCTACCTGCGCATAAAACCAAACTAAATTTGGTGTTCATGGGAGTTTAGTGAACAGTCGAGTGTAGTAAAACAACTGTGATTGCTTGATGGTGGAGAAAGGACTAATTAATGTTACCTGACCTAGCCAGATGCCTGGAAACTTTACATACCTAGCTAATAGTAAAATGTCCTAGGAAAGTTACCCCATCAGGTAAAACCTGATGGTAACTTGTGAAACTCTTTAAATCGAACAAACAAGACCAGTTTCTGCCTGGTATGAAAAGGGCTGTTGAACATGGAATATCGTTGCATATACTTTGGTGAAGAAATTCCCGGACAGAAAGGCTGAAAAATAGCTAGAGTTAGGATGAAAAAGTGATCCATCTTAATGACTTTAAGAGACTTGATCCTCCATTAAGCTCATCACCATCATTTCTATGCCTAGTCCTGAAAATAAATTAATCATCGCAATAATTTATAATTAATTAGTCCAGCCTAGGCCCCATGATGTCAATGATGTCACCATCTATGACATGTGATGTCATGGTAAATTAGGTTAGACTTGAATGTACATAACAGACTTCATTGCTGCTGGAAATAACTTCAAATTTATGACTCTTAGGAGACGCTAGATGGTGAAACAGGATTCTCTAGGTTTACCCTACATTCTCGAAATCAGTGACCTAACAAGGAAAAGATTGACACCTGCAGGGGGGTAGTGGGGTGGAAGTGCTCTGTGGTCAAGTTACTTCTTCTCCTGTATACTGTCTCAATATATCATGCCATTGTTTTGTCTCATTATACACTAATTGATCTGATCACATTAGCACTGCTCCATTCCTATAGGATCATCGTTAATAATTCATAGTAGAAGTCAGAGGAGTGATCAGAAGATGCTGTGTTAACATTGTAGGTATGCAGCTTAAAGCAAAGTGAACAAATACTCAACTCCATTACAACGCTGTGGTTTCTTTAGACTGAGCTTGACATGGTATACATGGGAGCAAAAATGTATGGGGCCTTAGCATGGTTATACTTTATAGAGTAATGGGGTATGATGCCTCCCACTTTGAGATATATACTTCCCTTTGATTAGTTACAATCCCATTCTTTATTTCTCTCTTCTTTTCACACACTTCCACTCACAGCCTCACCCACCTCTGCAAGAAATAAAAGAAAACTGGTGAAGAGTATTGGCCCAGTGATGGTCACTCTCATAAAAAAACACAACTGGCAGTGAGATTATTAAGGAATTTGAGTGTGAGCATGCTCCTTTTTAAAGCTAGTCTAAGAGAATAGATTCCAGCCCCACAATCTAGAAAGAATGCGCATAAGATTGTTGATTTTTTTATTTTATTTTGAATGGAGCTAACATTTATCGTAGGATACACCCATCTTCTTAAAACTTGTGTTAGTGACAGTCCATGAAAGGGAAAGAATTCTATGATGTCCTTTGATTATTGCCACTGCATAATTATAAGGCTGCCAAAGCCATGATTTTTTTCACAGGAGACGAATAACGAAGTAAATAAAAAATCAAGGCAAGGATAAAAATATGACAAAGTCAAAAAGAATTGGTGACTTTATGCCTCAAAATTTGCTACTCTCAATATATTGAAGGCTAAAGGCAGAAGTACGAGCATGCGGTGTAATAGCTTTTTTCAAGTTATATCGTTTCGATTCTTTTTTCATTCCTGTGCTAGTCACCGAATAGATTATTAATACCACATTATAATGCGATGCTTGTTGTAGCAGTCTTTGGCTAAATAAACAACCGAACCAATAATGAACACATAATTGGCTTGTGATGAGGGTTGTAGATACGCTAATAAGCTGTTTTTCAACATTTTTTAGGGCACAATCATCAAAATACATGGTCCGAGAAGATCAGCACTGTTTGCCTTCAGTAATAAGCTGTTTTTCAACATTTTTTAGGGCACAATCATCAAAATACATGGTCCGAGAAGAGCACTGTTTGCCTTCAGTAATCCGTAATGTGCAGAGTGAGCAAGAACACCACATCTTAGTGCGTGCTTTTGATGGATGAAGATGAAATAGGTCACCTGTCGTGGATGTGGAGACCATGTGTTGTTTTCTCAGTGATGTAAAATGTGCAACTCTTTATCACTATTTTTGTGGGGGGAAAAGCTGAAAATATTGTAGTTTTCTAAATGGCACACTAGAGAACCTTTCTGGCATGAATGGACAAAAATCTTGGGAGACTATCAAAGATATATATATATATATATATAATCCAAGATGGTATGCTTTATAATCACAATATGGCCGTGTAGGTCAAAAGGTTCCTATGGCATCATTACCCTGACATGAAATGGATAACAAAGAAACTCAACTTGAGATTTCGATAAACATTCTATCTAATGAATTCCTGTAAAATTCAAATAGTTTAAAAATAAGATTTATATGTTATAAAATTGGTTAATTTTTAGTTTTAACAATTTAATTTATTTATTTTTAGTAAAAATAATTAGTAATTTATACCTGGTGCTTGGTAGCCAAGGTAACTAATGACTGATACGTATAAAAAAATCTTATTTTGTAGATTCAGGCATAGTGCCGAACCCAATTAATTCAAGTAATAGTCTGGGCCCGTTTCACTTGGCAAAGGTTTTTTAGTTCATTAAATCTGAATTTATTAGTAGCCCTCCAAGTCTTTGTGATATTCAAATTTTTGTAATATTGATACGCAAAGACTTGTAAAAATATTTAGCTACCATGACAAGTTCATCGAAATTTCTTCATTAAAAAAAAGATAAAAACCCCAAGTAATAAATTGAAAAGCCCATGTGTAGGGACATGCAACATGATTGAAAAAAATTTCTAAGTACATAGAGGGAACCATAGAGGAACCTATACATAGAAAATTTTTGTAAGAGATGGAGAAATTCATGAAGAAAGAGGTTGTATTAAAAATTTCTAAGTGGTTGGAGGAAGCCAATAAGAACCCATATTTTTTCTCTTTATTTTAATCCATGATTTGCCATGAATAGTTAGTTCAACAGTACTACTTTTTAAAAATGAGGTGGTCGGAGAAGTTCGATTTTAAGTTTGTTTTTTTCCTATCTTATAAATTGGAAGGGAAGGAATGGTAATGTAAAGTAC
>Ga0307515_10021640_pt1 | contig 11387 bp, 10 predicted proteins | sample 17_EM_MG_FD_194513 | JGI IMG/M metagenome (GOLD analysis project Ga0307515, IMG submission 194513) | Populus trichocarpa ectomycorrhiza microbial communities from riparian zone in the Pacific Northwest, United States - 17_EM | ecosystem: Host-associated > Plants > Roots > Unclassified | place... | reverse complement strand
TAACACCACGAAGTTTGCTTCTTTTTCAACCCCTCATCCATTTCCCTTCTCATAAAACTACCTAGTAAAAAGAAAAGAAAACAAACCCCTCTCTTCAATAAGCTTAATAAAGACTTAACCAGAACGGGTGTTGTCTATTTTCCCCTTTGGCATTTACCAAAGCACCAATTAGATGCAAATCAATTCAGTTCCCATTTTGATTCATTAATTTCTCAGCATACAAAACCTCATCTTTTGCTATGCCCTTAACTCAACATGTCAACCATTTTGACACCACAAAGTTTACTCCTTTTCCCATCCCCCTCCACAAATAACAAAACCCACTTTTCATTCTCATCAATCAAGCCAAAAAACAATTGAATTTTTTTTAAAAAAAAAGTAAAGAAAGAAAATGAATCTGATATAAGAAAACCTGGGATTTAATAACTGAGAGTGAAAGAAAGAAAAAAAGTAGTACTGGCGGAGAAAAGGCGGAGAAAAGCAGTGGTATTGGTGATGTTGCTGCTGCTGTTGATGTTGTTGGGATGTTGAAGGACCCTGTTGAAGAGTGAAGAAGAAGCTGTGCGAGCTCTGCTCCATAGAGCCATTTTTTCCTGTTCTTTGGAGAGATCTCAGGGTCTAGCGGTGCACAGAGGTTTTAGAGTGTTTTAGGAAGTTAATGAAACGACACCGTTGTTTCTTATGTCAGGTCTCGGGTTTTTTTTTGAATTATTAGGGCTAGTTTGTAACATTGCATATAATATAAAAGTCGTGGCTGTTTTATTGTAATAGTAAGATTTTTGAAAAAAATTTCATTTGGTCCTTGAATGTTGTTTTAGTGCAATTGAACTCAAATTAGAGCCCAATTGAATATTTTTTATGGGTGAGGGTTGAATTGAAAGACAAAGGACTAAAATGTAAAATAAAAGTAATATGGGTGGCATGTTCAAATTTATTTTTGAAGTACATTTTGATTTTTTAAAACAACAAGGGTGACTAGCTAGCCTTATTCTTTTCCTTTTTTTTAGTTCTTATTTTTTTTTAATAATAATGCATTGTTTGACATGTTATTTTTTTTAAAAAATAAATTATAATTTTATATTTTAATTAGATTGTGATGATTTTTTTAAGGTTATAATTTTTTAAAAAAGATTGAATAAATCAATTAGTAGGTAAAAGGATCACTAAATTGCTAGAGGATATATTTTTTATATGACATGCATGTGAGAAGAAAAAAGGTAATGTATATATATAGCATAGTCGTTGCCTTGTGTGAATTAATGGTTTTTTACTTGCTCAGCTTAAACTTGTGTGCACGGATTTATTATTTTTTTTATTAATTATTAACTTTTATTAAAGTTTATTATATAAAAATTAGAAGAAGTTTTTAATTTTTCAATAAGGGATTGGAAGCTTATTAATATATATATTTTATGTTCATAACTTTTTTCAATGTAGAATAAAAATTTCTTTTAGTTTAAATACTTCAATTTAAAAGGAAAAGATAATATCTTTTGAATGTAAAATAAAAAATCTTTTGAAATAATTTTTTTAAAGTTTGTTATTTATAACATGTATAATCTATATCAACATAAATTGTTTTTTATGTTTTTAATTTGGAAAATTAAAACCCAATTTTTTTTTAAATTTTCCTGGGTCTATATGGTCAACGGGTTAGGTCTGATAACTATGGTATTAGATTGATATTTTTAATATTAAATTGGTTAAGGAATAAACTGCATGAATTGATTTTATTTGTTTTTTATTTTCAATAAGGGTTATCACCGTCTGATAAATTAAAACCCCTAAAATTATCTTTTGATAAATTGTTTTTAAGTTAACTCTTGAGAAGTTATTTTTTTTTAAGAAAATAATTTTAAGGGTGAGCAAATGAAAGAACCGCATAACAAAAAAACTAAAGAAATAAAAAAAATTCAAAAAAACCAATTATAAAACCCCAAAAATATTTAGATCAATTTGGTTCTGTTTTAAAAATTAAAAAGTGACCAAACTCAACTAAACCAAGTATGAAAATGTTATGAAACTTCTCTCTACTCTCCACATCCCACTCTTTACTCCTTATGGTTTTGAAAGGTACTTGCCTCAAAATCTCAACAAGCTCACAAAACTCCTCTCGATTAATGTTTTGTGTTTTATTTTAATTTCGTTACAGATCCAATTATTAAGATCTGAAATTTATACTATACTATTTCATCTAGAATTTATGATTTGGTATGTTTGTTTTCAGATGTGTTTTGATTGCAGTGAAAAATCTCATTTTGGCTTTAGTAAATTATTAATCTTTTTTATTCATTATTATCTAGAAAATTAGGGCACAAATCAGACTTAGTAATTTTAGTTTTACTGGTTTGGAATAAAAATGTTGTCAGATTTAGTAATTTTAATTTTAGAAAATCAGGGCACAAATCAGAACAAGTTGCTAATCGAGTACATTTCTGTTGTGTCTGTCTCATTCTTATTCCTATGGTGCCTGTCTCCTGTTGTGTCTCCCCTGGTTTTCTTGCAAGGCTTCTTCTTGTCCATTTCTGAAACTTAGTCCTGCATTGATCATCTCTCCTTTCACTCTCTATATGAATATGAATGTCTCACCTATAAAGCAGGATCATGTCCTGAGGACATGTTCAATGTAAAGCTAGGCCAAAGCTTTATCCTTTTAATTTTTTTTTTAAAAAGTTTATCCTTTTAATTTCTCAATTTTATCCTTTTAATTTTTTAAAAAAGGTTTAAACTTTTATACTTTGCTACCAAATGACTAACAACAAGCTCACTGTTGTTTTCATATTATTTTAATGTATTGATATTAAAAATAATTTTTTAAAAATAAAAAAATATTATTTTAAAAAGTAAATATTTTTAAATAAAAAATATTTTAAAAAGTGATCATTACCACACTCCAAATACCCCATAATAAGGATGGGTTTGTCTTTACAATTCAACCTATTTTTTAAAGTATTTTTTATTTAAAAAAATATAAAATTAATATTTTTTTATGATTTAGATATGTTAATGTTAAAAATAAAAAATATAAAAAATATTTATTTTAATATATTTTCAATTAAAATATATAAAAATAATATATTTTAAAAAAATTTTATTTTTAAAATCAGTATTTCAAAACAATTTCAAAATAAAAAATAATTTCAAAAAATTACACAACACGATTACAGTTACTTGACATGATTATGATTGGAAACACAAGTGGACTCTTCAACAGAAGCAAGTAGGCAGTTCTGTGTTTTTGTCAGATTCTGAAACCTAAGCTTTCTGTAATGGCGGCCATCTCATCGATAACCTCCACACCATTCCACTCCCTAAAACCCTCGTCTTCTTCTTCTTTCCCTTCAAATTCTACTACTGTTAGTCTAGGTTTCTCAAAAGCCTTAGCTACTACACCTCTGACAATCTCAAAATCCTATCAAAACAAACTCAGAGTCTCTGCAACAAATGATAATGACATTGCTGACACTGCTTTATCCACTAATGGTTCTGCTCCTTCAACAGCCAGATCAAAGTATGTATAAAGATCAAACCTTTATTATAATTCTTCATCTGGGCCAATGCCAATTTTTGATTTTTTGTTCATTAATTACATTAAAAGGATGATTCTTTAGCTGGGTCAAGGCTGGTTTTTGATAATTATTGCTTGTTTTTTTGTGTTTTGAATTGATGATTCAGGGCGAGGAGGCATACAATTTCAGTGTTTGTTGGAGATGAAAGTGGGATGATTAATAGGATTGCTGGGGTATTTGCAAGGAGAGGGTATAACATAGAGTCACTTGCTGTTGGTTTAAACAAGGACAAGGCAATGTTTACTATTGTTGTATCTGGTACTGAAAGGGTGTTGCAACAAGTTGTTGAGCAGCTTCAAAAGCTTGTCAATGTTTTGAAGGTCATGATACAATCCTAGACTCTCATCTATTTTACATTGATTGATGATTTTTTTTCTTAACTAATTTACCATGTTTCAGCTACTAAAGATTCTCATGTAATCACCAAATAGTATAGTGGGGTGCATAGTTATGAATACGCAGTTTTTTTTATTGTTTTTTGGCTCTATAGGTCATGTCTGGTTTGCTGGTGGATTGATAATGGAATTGGAGCTCTTTTTTCCAATTCTCAAGTGTATGCTTTTTTCGAGAATCATATCCTGTTTCAGGATATTTGATATTTTGTACTTAGATTTCTTAATTGCTCTTTTCATTTACCTTACCTCATTTTCTGTCTCTTAATAAGAGACTAATTCCTGGAATTCTTACATTAAAAAATTTAATTTTATCTCAGGTTGAAGATCTCTCTAATGAGCCGCAGGTTGAGCGTGAACTAATGCTTGTAAAAGTGAATACAGATCCAAAGGACCGGGCTGAGGTGATGCTTAATAATTCTATATATGCTGAATATCAAGGATACTATTGAGTTTGGAAAAATAAGTACATGAATTTTTGTTATTGCATCTGCTTATTCACATTTAATCTTTTGATTTGATCTTCAGATCATGTGGTTGGTGGGCATCTTCAGAGCAAAAATCGTGGATATCTCAGAACATACAGTGACAATTGAGGTAATGATTCACAAACTCTAATCCTGCTCATATTAGGACATTAAGCAGAGGAGCTTAAATTATCAGGGAACTTATTCTTTATGTTATTGACACAAGTAGCTTGATTGAAAATCCATATTTTTTTTGGGAAGAAACTGCATGCATATTTTATAAGGATTGGTAAACAATGTGCATATTATACATGAATGAAGACATGTATTTATTATGCAAACCAAGTAGATTAGCATAATTGCTGGTGATTTGGGGTGATGGTACTTTTGAACTTACTGGGTTTTTCTTACTTGCAAGCTATGGATGACTCAATTTGCTTTCATTAACAATTCAGAATTTTGAGTCTGTTAGATTATTTTTTAAGTTTCCAGGATGAAGTGATCCACATGTTGATTATCTGGACTTGTTCTGCTTGATTAAAAGACATTCTTTCAAGTTATTTAAAAAGCATAGTTAATATGAAGATTCTCAATACCAGAATGGTGTTGTCCTTGGTTTAAATAAACTTGGTATTGACACCGTTTATGGCATCATAACATGTAGAACATAATCAAATGGCTATTCATGATATATAGATTACATTTAAAACCATATATATTATCATCCTGGAAACTTTTAAAATTGCATATTTGCATTCAATTACATGTAACTTTTAAAATTCATAGTGAAACCACTCATTTATTTTGTGGATTTAGGTAACTGGAGATCCGGGGAAGATTGCTGCTGTCCAAAGAAACCTAAGCAAGTTTGGAATCAGGGAAATTGCAAGAACAGGAAAGGTTGTCTTGGTTTTTCTTGTGATTATTTGTGCTTTATATTGGTCTCTGTCTACATGTGTGCTGAGTGCTAATAACTAAACCTGTTGCTCCTAAAAGATTGCATTGAGAAGAGAAAAAATGGGCGCATCTGCTCCATTTTGGAGATTTTCAGCTGCTTCTTATCCTGATCTTGGAGAGAAAAGGCTTGCTGATACTGGTTTGAGGGCTAAAAAAGGAGCAGTTGCCAGAGAAGATGATATGTCTGCTGGGGTACACACTTCAAGCTTTTCATCATAATTTTCTCCTTTCTATGTTAATTTCTTGTATGTCAATAAATTTGTGTTAAGTTGGTGCTCAGCTGTTCTATACAAGCAATGGTGAATGCGAAGTATGAGTCAGGAATGAAAGTACTGTAATAAAGGCTTTGTAAATTGACTTCATAAACGAGATGTTGAGCAAGGAACCCTCTTTCCCTCCTCTCTTGCTTTTTACCCCCTCTCAACCATTACAAACACTTGTTTTCTCCCTCGTGCGAGCTATTTAAGATGAATATTCTATATGATTTAGAATTCTGATGGGCATTTGTTCACTTATGCACAACGGATACTGTTGTTATGAATTTAATTTTCCAATACTTGGCTTGTCTCTGATGTGCCTTTTTACACTAGATATTTTGTTCCATTGCTATTGCTCATCCCAAAGATGTTATTAATTCATCCACCTTTTATGTTCCCAAACTTGTCTGTTTAAGAACTATCAATTGGATAGCAATATCAACTTTCCGAAGTAATCTCTGATCCCATTTTATAATTTTGTGGATTCCTCACTCCCAATCATAGTTTAAATATTGTTCATAATTTTTACCATGGATTGTGCATTTAATATAATTTTTTCTCTCTTTTTTTTTTCTTTTGCTAATTAAGGGAGACGTTTATCCAGTGGAGGCTTCTGATGATTTTTCTCTTAATCAAATTCTTGATGCTCATTGGGGTGTTCTCACTGATGAAGATGTAAGAAATCTTGTTCCTGCTTGCAACTTATTTCTACTTTCTCCATTTTAGGTGGCATTTTTTTTTTTTTTTGATAAATGAAAGGGTCAGTGGATAGCAGATAACCATGGGTTCAATGCCAAATTTAACTGGAGTAGGCTAATCTATTTGTTGTTATTGGTGCCAGTGCCAAAGGGTTGAAATTCACAATTTTCCCTTTCTGTGAAATGCAACTCTCTAACATCTGGCTGATTGTCTTTCTTGAATTGGCTCTTACCACTCCCATCCATTTAACAAAGGATACACATTTAATACGTGGTTGATAATTTTCAGACAGCTGGACTTCAATCTCACACTTTGTCCTTGCTTGTAAATGATCATCCTGGAGTTCTTAACATTGTTACAGGGGTCTTTGCTCGAAGGGGCTATAACATTCAGGTATATATGGTACTGTTATTGCTGTATCTTGTCTTAATTGTTTCAAAAAGTCTCATCATCTGCTCTAATCATTTTAATTTGTTCTTGTTAGAGTTTGGCTGTTGGGCATGCAGAAACTGAGGGTCTCTCTCGTATTACAACCGTTGTGCCTGGTACAGATGAATCAATTACCAAGTTGGTGCAGCAGCTTTATAAGCTAGTAGAGATTCATGAGGTGAGAACTCCATGATTAAGAGTGATGAATCTTGTTAGACAAGTACATGATGGTTACAGAGTTCCATTTCTTTTTCTTGACATTCTCATGTTTGAAAGAATGCAATTATATATGACTCATGAATTAATAGCCTAAACTTCAGAAAAAACTCAAAGAAGCACTTCTTTGAACTTTGTGCTCATATATTTTGTTCCTGAATTGCATTATGGTCAATCAAATCTTTTGTAAGCCATTTCCTCTGTATTTTAGGAACACTCTACTTCAGGAGTTCAGATTAAAGTTTCTGGGTTTGGTAACTTACATGTTTAGTTCCATAGGAAATTGATAGTTGGTGACTCTTTCAGGTAAGGGATCTTACCCATGTGCCATTTGCTGAAAGGGAATTGATGTTAATAAAGATTGCTGTGAATGCTGCTGCTCGGCGAGATGTTCTCGACATTGCCAGCATTTTTAGGGCCAACGCTGTTGATGTATCTGACCATACAGTAACTCTTGAGGTGAGTAACCTTCCTGTAGTTGAATGATAATGATAGACCATATGTCTGAGTCTCACCTTTAACTGCCATGATTCTATGGGCCTGGCTGTTGTTTAAGTACTTATCATACTGCTTTTTCCAGTTTGGCTCAATTCTTGAACTATTGATGCTGATGGATTTACTTTTAATACTTGCTCCAGCTCACAGGTGATTTGGACAAAATGGTTGCGCTGCAAAGGTTGTTGGAACCCTATGGCATTTGTGAGGTTTGTTTGACAAACTTTAAGTCTTACAATGGATTTGGATTTTGGTTGCATGATGTGATTTATTTAATCTGAGTTCAACATTATAGTATCCCAAAACAAGCTGCCATCGTGACCACCAAAACGACCTTTTCATTTTCTCTCGACTTTAATTTATATCTTCGTGTTGAAATGACTTCGAAATACTTTCCATGATGTTTCTTGCTCTTCTGTAGGTAGCAAGAACTGGGCGAATAGCATTGACACGTGAATCAGGCGTTGATTCTAAATACCTCCGTGGATATTCTTTTCCTGTGTAAATTGACAACTTGGGGGATGCTTCTTGCAGTGATAAAGATATTCCAGTTAGTTTCATATTCGTGCAGTGCTGGCATATAAATTTTGGAGATATTTATAGTGAAAGTAAAGGCAAATTGAATAAAAGGTTTTTCTAGGAAGACTAGCCATAAAGTACCAGTATGCAGCTTGTCAATCTTGTTAGTTTTTTGAGTTCCATTAGAATGCAAGTTCTTTATTACATGTTACAATGAACAAAGTTGCCAAAGGTTTGGCATGGCAATGAAACTTATCCTGGTTCTAGTTCTCCCAGTTATAGCAGGGAATGACCTGCAAGCCTGTCAATGTTTGATACAATGCTAGCCCATTTGATATGCTTTTCTTTCTTTTCTTTTTTCACTAAGAAACTCGAATTCGAGATTTTGATTTCTTAAGAGGAAGGAGAAGATTGCTTTAAAATGTTGAATATGGAGCAATTTTTTTCAAGTCAAAATCTCCACCAACTGAAATCTGATTTCGATATCTTATATGTATCAAAAAAGTGCATCTTTTGGGTGAATCAATTCTCAAAGTATGTCTAAGAAATCAAATTAATGTTTTTAGGTGTTTTTTTTTAATAATTTTGACGTTTGAAATCAAAATATAAAAAAAATTATGAAAAAACATTATTCTATTATATTAAAAAAAAAAACAAATGTATCATATTACCGTGCATTATATAATAGCCAAAGCTTGTCCATGGAAAGCCAGAAAAGCCTTCATCATTATTTAAGTTCTTGTCCATGGGAAGCCTGGAAAGCTCAAAGGATATATATGCATTAAGGACCTAGGAAAGCTTAAAAACAGTGCTTAATGACATCACTCACGAGCAACAACTAGCAACTTCTTTCCTACATTTTGGCCGGTGAATAAGCTTAGTAGAGATGTTGGACCACTTTCAAGGCCTTCTGCTTTATCTTCCACATAGACTATCTTCCCTTGCTTGATGTAAGGTAAAGCCATTTCCAGAAACTTGGGATAGAGGTGATAATAGCTAGCAGCTAGGAATCCCTGCATGCGAATTTGTTTCCACACGATAAGCGTTAAGTTATGGACACCTTCATGCTTTTCGAGATTGTACTGAGAAATCATTCCACACGCAGCAATGCGACCAAGGGTCCTCATGTTTGCTAACACCGCATCGAGCATTTTACCCCCAACATTCTCAAAGTAAATATCAATGCCTTCAGGGAAATACCTGCCAAAATCAAAGCAAAATAAGTACTCCTCTACCCTATCATACCAAAGTAGTCTGGACTCAACAGCTAAGGGATATCCTCGAGCCAGCACTGTAGGTAGAATTAGAGACCTTAACTGCATACTTTGTAGCAATCTTGCATAAAGTACGATTCCCAAGCTTCATTATGGTGCTTGATATTTATTACTACTGACCTTTTAAGAGCTGCGGTCAAGTCTGGCTCTTCCTTGTAGTTGAAAGCCTCATCAAATCCAAACTTGTTCTTAAGCAGATCAACCTTGTGTAAAAAAAAAGACCATGTAAAAGAAGAAAAACATCAGCAAGCACATCAGTAGTGACTCTGGCCATAAGCACAAGCCACCTAACATTTTATAAGACTGAATAGCTCTTAGGAATCTCTGCTGTGCTAGGAGATGCAGACACGACAGATATACGTCGCCTTCGAATCCATTGTTTTCGTAAATTAAAAATTCAATCCAATTCATTTTGTTTTGTTTTCATTTATAGTAGGGCAAAGGTTTCCAGTTAGGCTCACCTTCTCTTTAGATCCGGCACTACCCACAACATAGCAACCTGACAATTTTGCAAATTGGCCAACAATCTGGCCAACAGCTCCAGATGCTGCAGATATGTAAACATACTCTCCTTTCTTTGGAGTGCAAATTTCATAAAAACCAGCATAAGCAGTCATACCAGGCATACCTAATAAGAACAAATCAACAACAATTTTATGTGAGCTTTAACCATATGAATCAAAACATACTAATCTCTCTATGCCTAGTTTCAATAAACATGCTGTTATTGTTCTGTAATCTATCAACACTGCACATTCTGTTCAGAACTGATTCTTTCGCTGCAGCCTACCTCAAGCTTTTAGACCAAGTTTTTGTTTAACACAAACACAAGTCACGATTTCATCTCTTTAGCATCTTTAGCTTTTTGAGAAACAAAGGTGAAACTGAGTTTGAAAAATTCAAAACAAACAGACCTAGAATTCCTGTATAGTATGATAGGGGCACGTCAGTGTGCTCGATTTTGATCAAAATTCGTGGTGATACAATGAGACTGTACTCTTCCCAGCCAGTAAAACCCCAAGCTAAGTCTCCTTTCTTGTAGTTAGGATGAGTAGAATCCAAGATTTTAGCCACTCCATATCCAGTTAGAGGCTGTATATATATTTGAACATCACATCACCATATCAATCATAGAATTGGAATACACAGAAACACATTTTTACATATCCAAAACAAAGCTCCTTCATGATCACTAGAAGAATACTGTATCATCATCATGTTTGTGACAAAAAAAGAAAAAAGAAAGTTCTCAAAAAATTCAAAATTGTCCTTCAATTCCTATCTCAAACCCAATTTTAGACTGTTCAACATCTACGTTCTCCTTTGGTACAAAACCTCAAATGGGCAATGACAATTTCAACAAGAAATCTCAAAATTAATTTAAAAAACTCTATTTCATTATTCAAAGACCAAGAAATGAAATGAGACAGGGCTAACCTTTCCAAGTTCGAAGGAGGAAAAACCGCCATCACCAGCAGACATGCGTTCACGCATATATGGATCACAAGACAGGTAAAGATTCTTGACAAGAACTGCATCTTTAGTCCCTTCTGGTACTCTAAGTTTTATAGTATTAGTTGTAATAATTTGCATGTCAGACTCCTTGGGAAACCCTGTGACATGGTTTTTCAAAGCCACTTGCTTGTTGCTCACTTCCTGATCAGACATCCTTGATTATTCTATGTTGTTATAAGATATGAAATCCCACTTAATTTTTTGTTCTTGTTTCTCTATTGTCTTAAAGTAAATGAGCACAGCCCCACAGGGCATATTGCAGGGGAGAGTACTGCATGTTACGTTTGGAAGGTGATGTGTCTGGACCAGAACCACTTGCTAGTCAAATTGTACAGAAATATCTCCTTGATCTATGCTTTAGTCACATTGGAGCATAATATTCAACAGTTGCCATCACGGCGATTTAATGGCGAATTTCTAGTGGATTATTTTTTATATATATAAATTTTCTACAAAATTTATCAACAGAGTCAATGAAAATTAAATCTAAGAAAATATTAAGCAATTCATGTGTATATTTGCTTTCCTTTTTGTCGGCGTTTCTCCTCTTTTAGTTCTTATGTGCTATGGTTCTCTTTAACGAATATGGAAAGGTGAC
>Ga0307515_10021639_pt1 | contig 11387 bp, 4 predicted proteins | sample 17_EM_MG_FD_194513 | JGI IMG/M metagenome (GOLD analysis project Ga0307515, IMG submission 194513) | Populus trichocarpa ectomycorrhiza microbial communities from riparian zone in the Pacific Northwest, United States - 17_EM | ecosystem: Host-associated > Plants > Roots > Unclassified | place... | reverse complement strand
AGACCAATCTTTAGGGACTATTCTATCTGGTCGCTGAGAAATGAGAGTTCCTGGTCCCCTCAGAAATGGCTTACAACATGCTTTTCAAGGGTAATATTATATTTTTTACGGGACACATTTTTAATGGGGTAAAAACAACTTTTAACCTTTGACTTGTGCAGTCTAATATCTATAATACTTTTAAAAGTTGAATTTTCTTGGGTTTTTCTGCTTCTTGGCACAATGTAGTTACTAAAATGTTGAAATTGATGCATTGCACACACCAGCGTTTAAGGATACACTCAAACCCATTAGGAGGTGCATGTAGTGTCTCCAAATGATTGAAAACTACATTTCGAGACAGTGTTCAATACATCTTATCGCTCCCTTCACAATGGTGAAACGTGTGAAGCTCCGACAATGTCTTAACCTTGAAAAACATGTTGTCCTTGTAAAAAATCAGAAGAGTATCTTATTTGTTAATTTTATAATGTTTGGTCTTCATTCTTTTAATTATATCATATTCAATATTTTTTTTTCAATTTCATCATTTAGCATTTGATTTTTATATCAAATTTGTCCTCTTATTTATGATATTTCAAGTTTGACCCTCAATGTTTTTATTTTTAATTTTTATTCTTGGCTCTATTATCCTATTTAATTTCTTTTCAAATTCATCCTTGGAACTATGATCTTATTTTTAATTTTTTTTATATCTGGTCCTCATTCTCTTGATTTTTATTTTTATTTTGGATTCTTTTGTGAATTTGATTTTTCTTTTTAATTTTTCCCTTCAATTCAAAATCTGATGATATTTAAGGTTTGTCCCTTAATGTTTTGATTTCTAATTTTGATTCTTAGTCCTATTATCAATTTTTATTTTATTTTCAATTTCATCCTTAGATCCATAATTTAGATTTCTTTTTTTAATTTGATCCTTATTGTCTTGATTTTTTTTTATTATGGATTCATTTGTTAATTTGATCATTTTTTTTCAATTTTGCCCTTCAATTCAAAATTCCAGGTTGTCCTCTCTCTTCTTTTTTTTTTTTCAAATGAGGTTCTTTTTCTCTTAATTGTTATTTTTTTTATTCTTGATTTTTTTATTTCATTAGTCGACATTTGATTTATTGGGATTTGGTCTTCTTAGTTTTTCCCATTTTTTCAGGCCTTACCCGAGAGTTAATCTAGGACAAGTATCGGGTCACGGGTCGAGTGGGTTGACTTAGTGAACCCAAGTCAATCAATTTTTTTTAATTTTATAAAAAAGTAAAGATGATACCATTTTGAAAAAAAAGAAGAAGGAAAATGGTCAATGGGTTTTGACCCTATTTTAACTGAATTTGCCCCACGTTAACAAGGACATGGGCAACCTGGGTTTTTGATTGTTATACACCGGATTAATTCTCCCCCAATTTCCTTTGGAACTCGGCCAAATCTAAGCCCTAGATCACTTAGTTCACGGGTCAACCCATCAAATCGAGCTAAGTTTTATAATAATGGCTTTCCAGATGCAGTGCATCCAGTTTAGTTACTAGCTAGGGTCATAAGTTTGAAATGTTAACACGGGTTGACATTATTTTCTTTTCCAATTACATCATTCGAAGTTGTTCGTTTTGAAAAATAAACTTCCTTATTTTCTTTGGTTTTCTTTTCAAGTAGGTTATTTTTTTCTCATGATCTAGGTAGAAGGTTTGTCTAAGTAGCCTATTTTTTTTAGGTCGCTTTTTTTTGTCCTTTAAAATTCAATTCCTTCTAAAATTAAACTGTGTATTTTTTCTTGTTTTGCCTTTTATTGAATTATCTCGTTCGTATGATCATACTCGCGAGTTTTTGGCGACCTCACACGGTTTTGTTAGTGCTTTGTCTTTTAAGATTTTTTTTCATTGATTTTTTTCCTTCTTATTTCATCCTTCTACCTTTTGATTCTTGAGGACTGACAATCGTTATTTTTTTCAATTCTCCTTCTATGATGTCGAGTCGTTGATTTTTTTGTTCTTTAAATACATTTAGAGCACTTGAACATCGTTTTTTTATGCTACAAAAAAATCAACCCGGCCAGAGCAAAGCGAAGACCAACTATCTAGTTAGATCTAAAATTCAATCCATTACAGAGTATCCTAACCGAGCATAGCTGTTGAAGCAGAATTTGGCAACGATTGAAGGGTTTATCACATGTCAGTAGGTAGGATAGGGAGACAATGGCAAAATGTGCTAGGAGAAGTTCAAAGCTTGATTACATTGATTATTCTGTTCCTATCTACTTCCTTTTGTTTTTCTAGTTGGATTTTCTGCTTCTTCAAAAAAGCAAGGGTAACTTCATAACTTTTGTTTCTCTTATAGCTGTGGGGACCGAGACATCATGCATGCTACTTGTCGCTGCTATCAATTCTTTGGTAATTGTATCTACTAGCAAGACACTCCATGTCATAATAACAGTACTGGTTTTCATCTAGACATTGCATATAGATTCAAAGATGAGGACATGGGGCTTCTTCAATTATGTACTCGGATATTTAGGACGCTGGATTCAATGTGAAAACTGAACCTTGTTATAGAAGGACAAATGACCAACAAACAAATTACACGGCTGGTTGCGCTGGAGTGGTCGATTTAGGACTACACAGATTAGTGGACAGAATTCACACTCAACAGCATTGCAGACCAGCAATCATGGAGATATTAAACATTGATTCTTAGCTAATACTGACCAAAATTTTCATGGCAAACATGTTTCCTTTCTAGCCTCGTAGAGGTATAGCCTTGTGGGCAGTACTGGCTGCAACTAAAGTAACAGTACAATGATGAACATGGTATAAATGTTTGAACATGATAGAGAATTAAGATGTGTTAACAGTCATAATGATATCTGACTATGTTGGTCAAAATTCGCTACATGGTTATTCCTTTAAGAAGTATTATTCCACGTTCGAGCTCATAGCCCCGTGATAGGTTTTGTCTAGAAAACGTGCCTCTTGAAGAGAAAGAGGTGGTATATGAAACAAAAAAGTTGTCTAAGCCCTGGACTCCTAGCCACCGTGGATGTTAGTATCATCATAGCCCTTCTAGTCGAGGGGCTTAAGGATCCAAGAACATGTAGTAGCCCTTGTTCCCTAGATAGGATGATGTTGACCAAAATCCACTAGACCCCTCAAGAAGTATTGTTCCCATTAGAGCTCATATATAACCTTGCAGTGGGTTTTACTTTGAAAAGGCATATTGCCTACAACTCCTTGCTGACGTGGGATATTGTATCATCAATACCCATTCCGGTTTCATGCAAATATAGAGAAATGAAGCAGCAAGTAATGACAAGAAACCAAAAAAAATGAACAACTTATTTTTTATTTTTATTAACGCCGATGTCTAGGTTAGCTGGTCAGCTTGGATGTATATCGACTAATCTCACGAGCCCTGAAGTTAACGATCATGTAAACCTCCAGTGACCCTAATGAGACTCGAACTCGTGACCGTTGAGGAGCAAACCCAAGGCCTGACCAGTTGAGCTACCCTTCAGAGTTAAATGATAAATGACCAACTTAATTGCTCATAACTTAATTTCTGGGCTTTTTATTGACCATATTTTCATCACTTTTATTTTTGTACTTGCTTCCATTTTCTAGAAAATCAACTTCAATTTTCGTTTTGATAGAGCCTATAAGTTAAACCCAACAAAAAAATACACAAAACAAAAGGAAAGGAAAGGAAATAAAATGAAAGAAGTATTTTGACTGCAAAAAAACAAAGAGAAAATCAAAAGTTATTAAAATGTAAAATCATTATTATTTAAACCAAAGAAAACCAATTGCAAAAAATCTACATGGATCCTTACCATCCATCTTTATCTTCTTTACATGGGGAGAAGTCACTTCTCTTCTTGTTTTAACTAATTAAATTTCCTCTCAACATTTCTCTTTTTAAAAACTCTTATGCTACCCTTCTAATCAGCTTGGATACCTTTTTTTTTATTCAGTTCCTCGTGTGAGTTATGGAGCATGAAGGAGAAGAAGACAGATTTTAGAGATGAGAGACAGAGAGTAAGGAGAGGGGGCGGCTGAGAATGTTGATTTAAGTTTATGGTTAGAAGAAGATATGTTATTTATACTTGTTTTTTTTTTCAAGTGCTAGCCTAGTTGAACCGGGCTGATTCGGTTCAGTTCAATCGGTTTCAGACTTTGAAAACCGAACCGAACCGGAAATGTTTTGTGATTTTCTAATATGTTAATTCGGTTTTTTTTCTCGGTTTGATTTTTTCAGTTAATTATTTTTTGATTTTCTCGATTTAATCGGTTATTTGATTTTTTTTGCTCACCCCTATACACGGATGTACTCATGCTAGGGTCAATGTAGCAAGTTTTCAGGACACCGAAATAATACATAAAACTTCTCCCTCCGCAGAGCTTGCACCACTCTTAAGTATACATGCATTAAGACAGGGTCAATATCAATGAGTTACATTTTCGATGTTTTTTAGGAGATAGAAAGACATGATGCCGTAGCCAACTAGAAGTGCTGATTATCACAATGAACATTTAGTAGACATGGCCATGGCCAAGAACATTTAATCCATTTGGTTTCTATTAATGAAAAGAATTGCGTACATACTAGTTTTGGATGCCGTCCCATGGAGATCCAAATGATTTTATTGTCTTTCCTAGCAGTTTTCATCCCTTACACATAGGATGGAAATAATGTAGATGAAAACACACAAAAATAAAATAAAATAGTAAGCTAGAAAGATAGAATTAAAGTTAAGTAAAGTTATTATAGGAAATCTTAATTCATATTTTTATTACTAAATAAATAATTTTGATGTAATTTGCTTTTTTTTAATTAAGAGGTTTACATTTTCTTAAATAAATTTAAAAATTAAACTAAACAAATTAAAAAACTTGAAAATAGTTTTTGATAATGAGATGTCGAATTGGAATATAGTTTTTAATTTGATTCTTCATTGAATGGTAATTTTAAGTACACATGAACGGACTTATACATAGGGCCAGAAGATATCCGGACTTGGATAAATTAGAAATGTTTTCGGTCTTTTCCAACTAGATACTTTGCGTCATGTGAAGATTTGGGTTGTTTGATTTTCTTGTTTTTTACTCGTGTAAATAAACACTTGTGTTCATATTTGCTAGATTTTCATTAGGTCCACTCGATTCTTATTAAAAAAAAACATGAAAATAAAGGGAAATCAATAAAAGTCTTAAAAAATTAGAAAAAAATAAAATTATCAATCTTAATATTTGATTTTCTAAACTAAATAAAATAAAATAAAAACACCATAAAAAAATATTTTTTAAAACTAAATAGAAAATAATAATAATAGTAACAAAGAAAAATAACCTCTTTCTAAAAATCCTCCTACTCCCTAGGTTGAAAAAAAAATTGTCTTCAAATTTAAATCACTCTTGTCCTAATTTTATGAATGTCCAATCAAGGTTCTCCACCCTCATTTTTTTTCTTATTTGTTTCAGGTGTATAATAATTTTAGATATAAACTTCAATTTTTTCATCTTAAAATTTATATAAGAAACAACAATTTAATAAATTATTTCGCTTCCATTGGCTTCTAAAGTAATAAATTGCAAACATCAAACTTACTTCGTCAATACATGTTATACCCACATAACTCTTAAACATATCTACCATTGTGACAGCAGTAAACTTATAATTAAAAGGATCAACATAGTTTAAATCAATTTATTTTTTAGCACTTTCAATATTTTCTTTGCACTCATCGTCTAATTATCAATAAGGATAATATTGATAATACCATCACTACCATAATTGTCATTGTCTAAATGCAACATAATCATCATTAAAATAAACATAATAAATTAGTGATTTGGGACATGGTTCTGATGGCAAAATCTGATCCTTAATTTTAAAACACGAGGCATTGGACCAAAAAAATTGGTGATCAATTATAGGTATAAGCATGTTCAAAAATAAATAGACTGAAATGGGTCCAAAAAATCATCACTTACACTTGATGAGTCTATGTGAGATCACATCGATCCATCCTATATTTGCTCATATCATGAAAAAATGGTATCCTAAAAAAAAAAAAAGAATAAATCCACACATACATCAACTCAAACATAGAAATTCAAATTTAAATAACAAATGAATATTTACAAATAATATTTATAATTCAAGATTAATTTTATGTTTTTCACAAATATTTACATTTATAAATAAAAAAATATTGTCACCACAAATGACCTCACTTCTTAAATGCGGTTAACTAGATAATCAGAGAAGTAGATTAGAAGGGTATTGTTGGGGCACTCGAACCCACGGGTCAAAATTCTTATACATAAAAAAAAAACAATATATTTTGAGAATATTATCATATATCAACCATTCCCATATTGCTTTTAATTTCTTGGGACAAGACCCATTTAAAGATGGTGTCAATCTTGAGTTGATTCTTAGATAAACAAGAATAATCAATACATGATATTAAAAAAATAAATCACATCCTAGGAATATGATAACCTTGTCATGAAAACTTTAGTCATATATGCTAATCTATTCCATTTCCCACTAAGAAAATACAAAGAACATAACCTGAGATTGAACCTTACCACCCTGAGTTGATTTGCAAATAATAGAAATAATTAAAACATAAAAAAAAATTTAAAATCCCACATAAAAAAATGGGCCATATATTAATCAGTTTTATTATCTACTAAACAACATTCAAAGGACAAGGCTCGATATCAAACCATATCATCCTGGATTGATTGGTGAATAATAGAAACAATTAACATATATATATATATATATATATATATATATATATATATTTTAAAATCACATGTTATAAAGGGTCATGTATTAATTGGCCATATTACATTAGAATGATAGGGCCCAATATTAGACCATATCATCCTTAGTTACTCCACGAGTGATAGAAACAACTTGACTGTTGGCCCGTGCTTTGTCATAGATTGATAAAAAAAAAAACTTAACAAAAAAAATGAATTTTCAAGCATTCCCAATGTACTTTTTAGATATTAAAAAAATAATTGTAAATCAAAAAGTTGATGAATATATTTAATTAATCTCAAATAAAAATAAATGCCCTCTAGGTTGGGCATCCTACATATATATATTTCATTAATCTCAAATAATATTTAAAATTTTAATTCATCTACATTTAAAAATTATAATTATTTTAATTCATACATTTTAATTAATCTCAAATAATTAATTACAACATAGTTTTCAAGTGTGGCAAGAACTTTTTTAATGTCCCAAAATTATTTTCTTACAAGAATTCCTTATTTATCATAGTTATACAAGAAAATGAGGGCTTATGGTATTTAATGGTAGATTGTTTTGGGAGTTTCCATGCTTTATAAGGAAACTAAGGGGCAACAACTATTACGAAGATTCTCATGCTTATTTAAGAGGGTTAACGTTGGTTTTGTGCTAATTTTTTCTAATGCATAATTTTACATTAACAAACATAGTTTTTGATCCAATTGTTGGATCGAGCTGAAATTTTACCATAAATTGTCAAAGGTCTTGTTTTATATTAGTTTAAAGTTTCAAATCAATCAGACATCAAAAAGACCTCACAATAAGGTCCAAGAGCTATTATGTAGGAATTTGTATTATTTTCCTAATTGATTTGAGATTATTTTTTCTATTTTATTTAGAACTTTTTTATTTTTTTTTCCATAATTGTTTAGGATGCTTTTTTTTACCTAGTATAAATAGTGTTATTTAGCTTGTACTTAAGGTTTTGCATTTGGGCCTTGGATTATTAAATAATCCAGGAAAAGGTTGAACAAGAAAATTTGGATTTTAGCGTAATTGTATCTACTGTCAGGTTTATGCTATTGAGCATAACTCTCAATACGACTGTTGGATCAGACTGAAATTTTACCAGAAGTCTCCAAACATATTGTTATACTTTGAGTTAAAACTCTAAGCCAATTAGAGTTTGGTAAGGTGTTGCGTTACAGGTCAGCATATGTAATATGTCTTTTGTTATTTGTTGCCTTTTGACTTGTGGACTTTATATTTAGGGAGGATTCTCTTTATAATAATGTAAGGATATCCAAAAAATAATTTTAAAAGCTTTACTAGTTTTACAAGAATATTTAATGGACAACAACATAGTTTTCAAGTGTAGCAAGAATTCTTACATTATTAGAAAAGAATTTTGAAAAAAAAAAAGCTAATAACCCTATGGTTGTAAAGCAAACCCAAGTACAAGCTAAATAACCCAATTTATACTAAATAAAAAAAATATCTTAAAAAATTCTGAAAAAATAATAAAAGAGTTCTAAGTAAAATAGAAAAAAGAATCATAAATCAACTAGAAAATCAATATAAATTCTCGTGTGGTAGCTTCTAAACCTTATCGCAAGGTCTTTTGTATGTTCGATTGATCTAAAATTTTAACCTAGTATAAAACCATACCTTTGAAAACTTTTAATAACATTACAGCTTGATCCAATAATTGGATAAAAAATTATGCTTGTTGGTTTAAAACTATATAATAAAAAAAAATCAGTTCAAAATCAATTTTAACTCTCTTAAATAAGCATGAAAATCTTTGTAATAGTTGTTACCCCTTAATTTCTTTATAGAAGATGGAAACTCCCAAAACATTCTACCATTAAATACCATAAGCCCTCATTTCCTTGTGTATATAGGATAAATAAAAATCCTTGTAAAAAAAGGATTTTGAAACATTAAAGAAATTATTGCCACAATTAAAAACTATATTGTTGACTATTAAAGATTTTTATAAAATTATATCATGATGCTTTTTAGAACTCTAATTAACCTAAAGTTTTAATTCAATTTAGAAAAATATATCTAGAAATTCTTTTATAAATCTCAACTCAATTATGCTTCATAACATAAAATTAACAATAAACATAATTATACTAAAATTTAAATTTTCTTATTCACCCTTTTATTTACCGTATCAACTTTCAAAATTATCCATGCTTCATTTTTGAGGTTTAAAATCGACTTCTAGAGTGGCTGGGGGTGGCGCGTGACTAAGATGCGTTGGTGGGTTAGGGAAGCTGCTGGTGCTTGAACCTTTGCTCCGATGAGACTCGGGGCACTTGAAGGGTAGGAACAAGTGCATCTTCTTCTTCTCTTTCTTCCTATATGGCAATGCAACTCATTGTTGCTCATGGTAAGAAATTGGATCACCTGAAGTTTCAATTTCCTTCCCTCTATCGATCTTCTCTCTCTTCTTAGTATTGCTATTATTACTACTGTTATGTGGGGCTGTGAGATGATTTCTATGGTGGCTGGTAGTGGCGTGGAGGCTAGGTTTTGGGTGTGGTGATCGATCAAGTAGAGAGTGGCAAGGGGTTGTGTGGGTCAATTTCTGTGGTTTGAAAAATGGCAGAGATGGTGGTTGTTGGGTCGCAAGGAAAAGAGGATGACGAATGGAGATCAAATCACTGCTAATGGTGGCCATGGTGGTCGACAAAACTATGTCGGAGATCAAATCACTGCTAGTGGTGGCCATGGTGGTCGACAAAACTATGTCTATCATTAGTCGCTGGGAATAGAGACGAGGAGGTTGTTGTGGCTTCAACTTCACCTAGTCTTGTCAATTATGTTGTGGCACAACTAGAAATGGTAGTGCTTGTCTAAGAGTCTACGTTTAGTCACATTTTCTGTACTGTATAGCACTTTAATTCTTAAAAGATGAAATCCAATGAATTGGTGTCCTCTCTACTGCAGATCATTTTATTATTTCTTAGTCCTCTACAATTGGGGTCTATGCAAGTGGTTGGAGCTTAAACCTGAACATTCAAAATCATTGAAGGTCCAACAATGCTGTTCAACCTGCTATCTGCACAACCCAGATTGCTGCATTGATGAGGCACTTGATCACCTCATCCAGCTGAAAAGGCAGGGGTTATTCTATTTACAATTTTCTGTAAAAGTTAGGTTCTTTGATTTAGCTGGTTTTTGTTTTTTAATAAAAGCAGAAAAGCCTGTTTGCAAAAGCATAGATACTACTGATACTCATCCTATACAAGCATACATCTTTTTATTTCTTTGGACAGCACTCTACTCTTACTGCATAAATCTTCATTTCCTCTCTGATTGATCATGCTCATTGAAACTGTCATAACTGCTAGATTATGAGTTTCTTACATGACTAGGCTGAAGATTCAGAAAATGGCAAAGGACCTGCTAAGGAAGCGAAACATAAGCCTCACTGTGATGGGCATTACATAAACTTACCTAAACTCAATGACTACTATCTGAGCTAGAAGTGGTGGGGTCTAGAGAAGATTCTATATCCTTACCATCTGAGTTTGTGAACTTTAAGTAATGTTCAATCTCTTTTTCAACCGAGCTTCCACGTCTTAGATGGAACCACTTCCTTTGGTGATGCTGTCTTGGTTTCCTGTTGCTGATAGCGATGGCAATGTCATTAGGGAAGAGGTCCTGGAGTACGAATGCGTGCACTATTGTCGATACAAGGAGAGCCGATACAGTGAGTGTGGAAACAGTAGAGAATATGACGGCAAGAACTTGGGTGACTACATTCGTGACTTCATTCGAGTACCTGATGGTCGCAATGGCAGCGCCGGTCATCGGGAAAGTGTATGCCCACCATGACAATGAAAACCTGTAGATTCAAGAGATCATTAAATTTAGGAAACCTCAGAAGCGAAATGGTAAGAGAAATAAAAAAATAACTTCAAGGGGCATTGACTTACTTGAATCCTCGGAAAAAATTAACACGGACTGCCTGCAAAATTGCCAAAAAAAAAGAGAGGATAGTATTGTTAAGGGATAAATCTTAAGCAGCCAAATAAAGTAATATAGTCTGATCCTCTTCACATAGTTGATAGCTTATGAGAATGTACATGACAGAAATATAACCTATGAGAAATGCCCAGGGTAACTTAAGTGGCAGAGACTCACCAATGATAAATAAAGGAACAGGGCAATGAAGTAAGGAATCCGTGATCCATGATCAAATGAACCTTGAATATTTGCCCATGCCATAGAAGCAACACTTGGAGCTGCAACAAACAGAAAGAAAACTGGATGGAGCTCCTCGGGGATTGTCTCATTTGTCGGAAGTCTCTGGTACAAAGTTACAAATAGGACTGTATAGTGAGCCAAACCGACTGCAAAGAAGAATATAGGCCCTTCTTTTAATCCCATCGATGCACCCAACAGTGCCCCCACAAAGTTCCCCACAATCGACAGATGGTTTGTAGGATTTGCCACCTTCGAAAGCCTTCTCTGTCCTCCTGACATCTGTTGGGGATTTCCGGCTCCCCCATGCGCGGACCGGGGGTGTACTGATAGTTGCTCAACGGAGGGGTAAGCACACTGACACAATATTTTACGTGGTTCGGCAAATCCGCCTACATCCACGGGAGAGA
>Ga0307515_10021636_pt1 | contig 11387 bp, 11 predicted proteins | sample 17_EM_MG_FD_194513 | JGI IMG/M metagenome (GOLD analysis project Ga0307515, IMG submission 194513) | Populus trichocarpa ectomycorrhiza microbial communities from riparian zone in the Pacific Northwest, United States - 17_EM | ecosystem: Host-associated > Plants > Roots > Unclassified | place... | reverse complement strand
TCGGTTTCGCTCAAACGTATTGAAAGAGTCACGGATTCAGGGTCATGGGAAGCAACCGGCTTGTCCTCCCCGCTGAGAAGGAATCGTGTGAACGTATACCGCAGTCCCCTCTGTCTTTCCTCGAGTCATCTTTCCCGAGGGGAAGTGTTACGCGGTCCAGCCCGGAAACGGTGATGATCGGCAAACAGCGATAGGTCGTCGCCGGCGGGAGGGCGATGACGGGCTGTTGATGACTCGCGCGGCTTATTCGGCATCTTCCCCTCCTCAGCCCCGCTCCGTAGGCTTACGTGTGCGCGGATATGGGAAAATCATGTCTGGGTTGGGATCCGAAGACCTGAGAGGTGGAATGGCGCGCGGTCGGGCCCAGGATGCCAAGGAATTGCACTCAACGGACTCACAACAAGCTGGACTCTCAATGACTGAGACTCTTGCTCACGTCAGTATTGCATTTTGTCCCAGAGTATCGAGTATCCGTCATCATTTTGTTCTCGGTCTCTTTACCGGTCTGAGTGGGACAGAACTTAGAAGTTCCCATCTTCGCTGCGATCATTATACACGAACAAATGGCGGGCGTAGCGCTTACAAGGCGTCTACCCTCCAAGGCGTCCTCCTGGTACAGATTAAAACGGCGTGTCCCCAACAGTCATCTCCTCCCCCACCACCCCACATCCCTCCTATCCGCAAAGTCCGCTCCGTCGCGTTGCTTTGCGCCCCCTCCACAGAGGCTTACTCGGCTCGTCTATCCCTCGACGGCTATAACTTCAGTACCAACCCCACCTTTATACACCCCACGTGCCATCGCAATATGCTCTTCAGAAGGCGAAGAAGAGAGACCGCCACATCATGGGAGGTCGTCGAATACAAAATCGTCGAACCTGTTCCGATATGTGACGACGATGACGAAGGTAAGCCCACACACAGACTCCACGTTCTCTTTCACCCCCTTCGATGTGACTGACGTTCGTATTATATCTAGATCTCGACATTTTGATCGTCGCTGAAGAAGATATGACGAGATCCTTCATGTTCGACTTCACAACGACGACCCAAGCCACCAACGCCGTCGTCTTCGCCCGTCAGCTCCTCTTGCAAGAGATGGCCAAACGTGATTATAATATGCTCCTGACAGAAGGGTGAGTCTCCCCTTCCCCCGTCTTGTCTCCCCGTTGATAACACGTGCTGACCGTTCTTCCCTCGTCTCTTATCAGGTGGGAAATTGTCCTATCACGCAAAGGCAAAGACTACCGAGCCGAGGTACGGTACACGGGAAGACCAGCTTATGCCGAGGGAAAACCCCACCAGCAACGCCCTCCCCCCTTCATGGGCATGCTCCAGTCCCCGGGGTGCAAAACAACGACGAGGATGCCATGAAACAACAATAATCTTCCCTCCCTTCCCTCTTAATTGTCCTATAGACTGTAGTCATACCCCGCTCCCCCTCGTGCCCGACTAATTTCTCCCTCCCGTTCACTTCCCACCTCTTCTGGTCTTCCGGCATCTTGCTATCTGGTAACTAATACTTATCCCCCATCAACATCATTGTACTTCTATCACACCCAGAACAACAAGCGAAATCTTAACTACGCTATACTTATGTCATAAGTAAATTAAACGAGATAAGAAAAAACACGCTTCCAACTCTCCCATTGAGCAGCATCAGCGATCCCGTCTGCCAGGTAACCGAGGTGACAAAGTTTTCTGATGAGCGGAGCCCACGTTTCGATGATTTGGAGGGAACTTGGGACCCCTGTTAAACGACTTAACCTATATGACCGGCGGACACCGACCAGATGGCCGAACTCAAAGGTAACAGGTATTGGTAACGCCTTCTCCATTCTACTCTACTCCAGCCTCAGAACGGCCACACTCTCTACATGGGCCGTCTGAGGGAACAAATCGAATCCTCTCAAACTCTCGATCACATACTTCCTCCCCTCCTTCGTCTCCTTCCCAACAATCTTCCCAATATCCCTCGCCTGCGTGTGCACATTACAGCTCACATACACCACAACCTCGCACCCGAACTCCACCATCTGCCCGATAAAGTTCTCGTCCGTCCCTTTCCTCGGGGGATCGATGATCAGCACCGTCCTGTCACGAGGGAATTCCTGTCGGTCTTTCACCACCGAGAAGATGTTCGCGGCGTCCCCGGAGAGGAACGAGCACTTATCCTGGCACCCGTTTAAAGTGGCGTTTCGTGTCGCGGATCGGATAGAGTCAGCCGAGAGTTCGATCCCTACGGCCTTTTCAAAGTCATCCGAGAGCGAGATCGCGAATAGTCCACTGCCGCAATACGCGTCCACCAGGTGAGTAGGTCGCGGTTTGTCAGAGGTCCCATCGGCGGTGAAGAGTGCGTCTCGAACATAGGATGTTAGAGGGATGAGAACCGAGTTGTTGTTTTGGAAGAACGAGTTGGCCGGATACTCAAAAACTTTGCCGCCAACCTTTTCCCTGACTGTGCCCTTATGGTCAGTCACGCATATAGTCGCCTCCGGGTCTGCATCCCCATTGCTGCCGTCACCAGGTATCGGCAGAGATTCTCGGAGGAGCAGGGTGGCCCCTCGCTTGTAAGTCATGATATTCCTACCATCGGATCAACGTTTCCGTGGCGACATCATTCCTGATAATCCAAACTCACGAAGCGATCTTTTCCCGTATCGGACCATAGGCTTCGTTCAAAACCGGGGTAGCGATCGGGCATTCCTAAGGCGCTGGGTTAGCCCCCGTCGTACCCAGACCAAGGACAAAACCCACCTCGATGTCCAGGACCTGAGACGTGTCGTTGATATTGAACCCAATCTTCAACCAGTCTGGCTTGGTCGACCCTTCGGGTTTTCGCGCCTTCTTCGGGGGTTCTTTGAAATGGGGTGTGATCTTGGTTCGGTATCCGTATTGGAGTGGAGAGGGCATCGTGGTACCGATCGTGGGTAGACTTGATTCTGATAGTCCTGTAGTGAATGGTCCGCCGTTCAGTGGATATACGACCGAGGGTGCTATAAACACCGTACCCGAGAAGTTCCTGTAGGCTTTCACGATTACATTTCTCTTGAGGTCGAGTTGGGTATCATATGATAGTTGCTTCCCAGTACCGAGTGACTTTAGCATAAGGGAAGCTAAACGGAGCCAAAGTTGGCTTACCTGGTACTGGCATCCACCGCACACACCAAAGTACCTGCATTTTATCCTCGAGTCATCACGCAGCGCGGGATTCGGCGTTTTGATTTCCAACAGAGAAGAAATGGTATGAAGTCGACGATTTTGATGCATTTTGACCCGCGCAACTTCACCGGGAAGAGCGAAAGGTACGGCGATTACCCATGGCGGTTTAGGAGACGGCGCAATCGCCAACCCATCGCCTTAAGGACAAAAGGGCCACGTTCAGTATAGCCGCAGAGGGGAATAGATACAAAGATACGTACCTGTTGATGAGATGGCTGAAACCTCGACCTCGAGCTCTTCCCCATATTGGAACGGACTCTCCCACTCCTTCCCTTCCTCGATGATCCCGTCCGCAACTTCCGAGCCTAACAAATCGCGTACATCCCTCCACAGCACGTCGTCGTGCGAGTATGGTTCAGGAGGTAGGTGCTTCTGCTTCTTTTTCCTCGACGCTTTCTTCTTCGACTGCTTCTCCCCGTTCGCTGGCTTCTGTTTCGTCGTCGTCGTCGCTGTCGAGGTCGAGGCAGTAGCCTGTTCCTCAGAACGTTCCACCTGAGCGTCCAACCTCGGTTTTTTCTCAACGGATGTCAGGACTTCGCTAGGGTCAGCATCAACCTCAGACAGCGGTCGCGTCTGGGGAACCACCTCAGCCATGTTCTGACGCGCTTCGAAAGCCGGTGTTAGATGTCCCGGAGTAACGTATATCGAACGCGAGGTAGGAGGAGAGATAAGAAAGGGAGACGAGGATGGAGATCGAAGCTTCGGGGTTGGACAGACCCGGACCGGCACACGGACGGTGGCTCCGTTGATGAGACGGAACATGAAGAAAGGGGACCTATCATGTCCCACGCGATCGTCATATTCCCTCCGACCTCGGTTCTTCGGATCCGTCTGGCCACCTCGGTGTAGGTCCAACTCTCGAAATTGTTTTCATCCTCTTTCATGACCTTCATTCAGTCCGGGAAAAGGGAAAGACTACATTCCGAATCATAATGCCGACCACATTGGTATTCGGTATCAAAGTAGCCGAGAGGTAATCGTATGTGTGCGTTACTCAAAGGCAGAAAGTGGCGGTGTGGCCGCTGTCGAGCTGCTATCCGCAAACCCACAAGGCAACGAAACGGTAGGACCATGATCGCCAACGAGCGAGACGTCGTCCCATTGGCCCGACGCAAATCACGGTGATGGGTGGGATACCTTATTTCCTAGCGGAAAACAAACCAGGTAGCTCCGCAGCCGCTTTTTGTGGCTGGGGCAACGGGTTGTTTGTACGGCAAACCACCGACACAACCTCCGAGAACATAGTCTTGCCTTTCGGGCTTGCCGAAGTCTCAGTCATGCCTGCCCCGGATGCGACCGGCGGTGTAACCGCCTGGGATAGAGAGCTACCAGGAGGATTGACTTGGACCTTCCCACCTGAAAGAGAAAACTGATGGGGCGAACTGACTAGATGGTGAACAGGCGAGGACTACTAACAGCCAATGTACGCACAACAATCTCTCCTTACACACCCACCCCAAACTCCCAAAGTTGCGTCCAGGCGTGTGGTATGCACGCCCACGCTCTGCAAGTTAACAGAACTTGTGCAGTACGCCACTGTATGCTGAGCCGAAGACACCGCTTTGTTCATCATCGGCAGATGCTTCAAAAATGGACTGACTTGGGTAACCGGACAAAAAAGTTCCCAATTGCCAGTGCTACAGAGTGCAGGCAGTGTGGAACCTTGCAGTCGTGGTAGAGCTGAGGTGATGAGAATGAACTTCCGGCGGATCTTCAATATCCCGAGTCTATCGGTCAGTCACAGGGATATCAGTCTACCCCTTGAGATTTCACTGTACCCCACTGGATATCTACAAGATGGGGGGTTTTTCCAGGCAATGCGCTGGATGTCATCATGGGTTCAAAGGCAATAAAACACCTTCTGTGCAAGGTTGTTTACCTATAGTTTTTTCCCCACCCATGGAAATATTTATGTACCTATGGTGTGTTAATTGATCTCCAGAACCAAGGACACAGAAACTAATCAGTTGGCCCCTGATGACTGGTAGTTGCTAAAGTCATAGCTGAAAAAAATTGGCAGGACTCCAGTAAGGTTATTATGAAAACTCCACAAAGGTTGAAGCTACCACCTATGTAGGTCACCTATGGTCACATGCTATTATAACCTTTGCCAGTCACTTGAATGATTGATCACAAAGACAGGTCAGGGGTTGAGTCAATTCTTGTAAGTCCTACTACTGGGAGAGCATGGGCAGATGCAGAGTGAGCAGAGTTGGTGCCTGGGGTCATCCTGGTAAAACATAGTGTATATGAGCAGGACACATAACCTGAATGGACCATTTTTCAGTTCATTGCTAGCTGGGTCTTATATGTGTGTCCTGTTAGATGTCACCCAATACTTTTCTACATGCATATATTGTTGAGATAAATTCACTCTGCATTTTAGCCAATCACACAGTATGAATTTTGGAGTGCTTATCTGACAGTAAGACATTTGATATATAGAACCTAAGTAAGAAAAAGGTTATATACACTACAGATCTCTACAAAAGGAATGCAGGGGGGAATTCCAGAATCAACTCCTTTTCAGACCTAGGAGAAATAACTAGATACTGGCCATCCCATTGCACTTCAACAACATGACTTTGGTATTTTTCAGGAAGCTGAAAAACTACCTTTCCAGTAACTATGTCTTGGATTCTGCATTGTTTGCTATCCCACAGTTTGGTATCATTGAGGTGGAGTGTAAATGGAGGCTGAGTGGTCAACTTAACAGGGGGTGACCCTGGGATCCCAAAGTCCCATCCAATAAGACTTTCTTTAAATAGCACCTTCTTCCAGACTCTTGACCCATCCATTATAAATGGTTCTGTATCATTGGTATAATCAAACTCCACCATGCCACTGGCCTTTCCAGTCCATGCATTCCATACTTCAATGAAATCTGTATCTATGTGGAAGATTTTAGACCCATCTCCTGATATCCTGATGTCTAATGGATGATCCCCAGATACATCTTCTTGTAAGAGGAATTCTCTCTCAGGATCCCAGATATTGATCCTTTCATCCCCATACCAAACAAAGACTAACCTGCTGTTGATCAGTTTGTGGTCTTTAGCTATAGTCTTGCCTTTCGGGCTTGCCGAAGTCTCAGTCATGCCTGCCCCGGAGCTGGGATATCCCAGGTTTTTACCACTCTGTCTACATCAATTGAGATGGCAATCCCATCCCTTGCTTGTAGACTAAGAGATGAGATCAAAGGAAAGGTAATTGGGGTAGACTCTGGATCAGTCATAATTGGATCTGCAGATGAAACACCCATCTGCCAGAACTTGACTGATCTATCCCAAGATGTTGAGATGAGGGTAGAGGGGGAACAAAATGCAAGGGAGGTGATAGTTTGAGCATGGCCAATGAAGGTTTCAACAAGGTGAAGAGTAGAACTGGTAACATTCCAAATATAAATGGTGTACCTAGCAGCAATGGCTACAAGCTGACCATCAAGAGAGAAACAGCAACATTGGGCATCATCTTTGGCCACCTGGAATTCAGCCACAATTGCTCCAGAATCAGAGGTTTGAACTGTGACCACTGCCCCAAAACATAAAACAAATTTAGTTCCATCTGGGGAGAAATCAATATGGGAGCCATCAAATGGAGGGTTAATTTGGTGACCATTAATGTCCCACTGCCAGAGATGTTCATCACATATAGATATGAGGTGATGAGGGTTTGTGGGGGAGAACCTGACATTGTACACAGTATCCTGCTGCCTTATGACACACTGGCATTCTCCTGTCTGGATATCCCATAAACAAATTGTCCCATCATAAGATCCTGAGGCAATTATAGTGCAGTCTGCTGAGATAAAAACAGAGTAAACCTCATGAGTATGACCAGAGAAGGTCTTGACAACCCCACCAGTCTGTACATCCCAGAGCTTGACAGTATAGTCATGACTTCCAGACACAAGTGAAGTCCCATCTGATGAGAAGGTGATATAAGTCACTCGACCTGTATGCCCAGAAAGAACAGCTATCTGATTGCCTGTGATTGTATCAAGGATGATGATGTCCCCAGGTCTAGACCCAACTGCAACAGTGTTATTCCAGCATGAGAGGGCTCCTGTGGGGCTGTCCAAAAAAACTGTGCGAGAACACTTTCCCCATTCAGCTGGAAGCCCATAAACCACCTTCACTGTAAGTGAGAGGTCTGTGCCATAGAACTTATGGAGCAGAGAAGAGGAGGGAGACAATGGGAGAACAGAATGGTAGATATGGGAAGGATAATTCTTGATTGTATCAAAGTGTTCCAGCAGGAAACACTGACTGTCATTTGCCCACTTGGATACAGCTCCTGTCTGGAAAATTGTGAGTATAGGTTTTTGCAAGAAACATACATATCACTCACCAAACTATACCATTGCTCAATATCATTCATAGCATAAACACCATCACCAAGGTTCCTTGTGAGTGCAAGGACTTCAATCCAATGTAACAAATTCACCATAAAGAAGTTGTCAATTGCTTTCTGCACTTCCTCAGCATGGGGGCTGCTGTTGGGGATCTCCAGGAGGTGTTTGGTCCAGAACTGGCATGCATATTCAAGAGCATCTCCAATGCAGGCTTTCTGTCTAGAATAAATGTCCTTGACCTCACTGAGAACAGCATAGTCATCCAGGTTGCAGATATTCCTCTTCAGCTTCTTCCCCATCAGCCTGAGGCATGCCAACAGAATCTCTGCATGTTGGCCTGTGGGCTCCACAAGAAACCTTCTATCCTCACAACGACCTGGGTCCATAAGGAAGTCAGGAAATGATTTGTGGAAAGGATGAATGGGGTCTTCTGTGCTCTTTGGGACTAGGAGGAGGGAGTGGAGGGGGCAAATGGTACTGTGAATGTGTTGTGTGCTACATCCCTCTGAGAGACTCTTGATTGAGAGGGGGTTGAAGATCAGCAAGACTGTCCCCACCACTGTCTGGAAGCGGAGGCATTGTTGGCTGGTTTCTGCATGGACATCACTGAAAGCCTGCTGGAGGACCTTGGTATAGAGTTGATCAACTCCAGACTTTCCTTCTTCAACGGTGCTTTGCGGAAGAGAGGTGATGAGGGAGAGTCTTTCATTTGGTGGGTCAATTTCAGAAGCAACAAACTTGACAACTGTTGAGGCATAGATGAAGAACCCAGCTGCCTTCTTGCATAGAATGGCAATGTCAGATGGGCTTGGCCAATCTTCTGTCAGATCCAAGTCACTCCGGTTCTTGGCAATGCTGACTAACTGAGTTTGGAAGAGCAGTTTGATATCACTGTCCACTGCCGAAGGCTTGACTTCGTGGAGTTTTAGGACTTCTGTGATCGGGGCGAGTGACTCCAACCGAAATCCCGAGCGAATCCGTGGTTCCGGCCGTCCTGTTATGAAGAACTTGACATTGGGGATCTGTGCCACATAGCGGGAGAGTATTGACAGAATGGCAGATGCGGGCTCTTTGTCTTTGCACTCGTCGAGGGCGTCGATGATGATGAGAGTTGGAATGGCGGTGACCCTAAGCGGACCAACGAGGAGCTTCTCCATCTGTGAACAGAGGGATTCGTGTCCAACATCAGGGCGCTCCTTCAAGACCTGCAGGAGCTCCTTTCGGACAGCCGGATACTGACAGGCGAGCTGGAAGGCGAGTGTTGGGAAGACCATCTGGAGGTTGCTGCGGTCCTCAAAATCTCGTGATCAAAAGAAGCTGGCCCCGAGCTTTCGGTCTGCGAAGGTCATCTCGGCGAAAGTTTGGGCGATGGTGGATTTTCCGGTCCCGGCGAGGCCGTTCAGCCAGAAGACACGCTGGCCCTGGTCACTTGCAAACCAATCTCCAATATCCTTAAGGACGCCCTCCCTCGTTCCCTTTAGGCACCCCTGCCTGTTTCCACAGAGGTGTCCGGCGTTCGGGGTGTGGTACATCCTGTCAAGAAGGGCGAGGTCTGCTGAATCCTGTCTATCGGTTAGTTCGCGAGAACAAAAGGCAAGTGGCGAGACTCACGATGAGGAGGCGGTTGCCATCATTTATATCCTGTTGCATATCTCGCTGCTTGTCGTGGATATCTTGCTGCTTGTTGTAGATCCCTTGTTGCAGTGAGGTCTAGCACAAACGTTAGACGTGGTGCAAATAAATAGCTCGATCCGCGAACCTGATACTCCATCATCGCATCTCGAATGTCCTCGACCAGACCGCCGAGTTTACCCGCATTCTCAGCATTGGTGAAAAACCCTTCAACTCTCCCTTGTGCTTTCAGAGGGCCGAGGTCTCGCAGAACATCTTGCAATTTCCTGCCAATCCCCAGACGTCAGACTCAATGCTTGTGCTTGGAGAACATACGCTTACGATTCTAGCCTCTTTCTCCTTTCTCCCTCTTCGATATCACCCTCAGGAACGGACCCGCAGAGCCGTTCGGCAAGTTCTTTGACTCGGGGTGCTAGGGATTCTATCGCTTGTTTGTTCGCCTCCGTACGCTACGGCACCGATGAGCGTTGTGGGCAGCATTAAGGGAAGGGGATCATACCTCGCAATTCTCCAGGATGAAGCAGAGACCTCCGGCAACAGACTTGAGTGGGCCGAAGGCATCAGCCGAGTCTCTCACCCCGCGAAGGAGCAACTTTGCTGAGGCAGACGCAGTAGACGTCCAGTCCCGTTTGTTCTCGTCCGGAGCAGCACTCGGCTCAACCCTCTCGTCTGCGTTGGGTTCGTTTCCTTCGCGTTCGCTACCGCCGCCCGTCACGACAGCGGGCCCTGGTCGGGGTGGTGGACCCGACGTGCCAATCCTCTCTCCACTTCCGCCAGTCTCTGGATTGTCCGCTTTGCGTTTGCTCCCTTTGAGTCGGCGCTTGATACCCTTCTTCAGGCTGGAGAACGAATCTCGGAGGTCGTCCATGTTGGTATCGGGTCAGCACAGATGGTGGTCACGATAACGGATGGTTAGCCTCGTGGCGTTGATCCATTTCCACGCCCAGCGCTATCCTTCTCCCCACCGACGACATTTCCATCTCCAATTGATTTCTTCTTTCTCTGTCACGCAGAAATGAAATTTTGTAACACTACGATATCCTCCTCATTCAAGTTCTCCCTCGTGTTCTCGTTATGTAACCGGTTTTTCCAGCAACCGATATCTTTTCTCAGGGCTACCCATACGAAATTCCGAGTCGATAGGACGTTCGACCAAAAGAAATCAGAAGGTGGTGAGGTCCAGTAGTCAAACCACTGTCCAAGGATCCCTCGATCCGAATCCCTTTTCTCTTACCGTGAAACGGAAAGCCACCGTACCGTTATGCTCTTTTGTTTCCTGACCGTTTGCTCATCCCATCTCGAGGTTTTTGCGTTTAGCGACCCTCTCTCGCCCGGCCTTACTCTTTTCCTTGCGTAAACGCCCTTGTCCGCGCTAACTCTCAAACATCTGAACGGTTTATCGCCTGTCCAATAAAACTCGTTGTTGCTGCTCCAAAGCCATACGCAGTCCTTTCGTGCACGGGTGAGAAAGTTGTACCTCCCCTCAGAACTGCGCCCTCCCCGCCTCTGAACTTGAGGCCGGATTCTAGCCTAGGAAAGTTGATGGCTCGGACCCGTGGAGGGAATCCGTCGATGAAACCGCGGAGCCTACACAAGGCGCATTCCCCTGGACGAACGCTGGTTTTCAAGGTGTGGACAGTCTGGTGTGGACTACGCCGGGGTAATTTCTCAAAGCAGAATGGGCAGGTAATCCACCGCACAAGAGGATTCGATGGCCCACATTACGTTGAACCTTGACCGACTCCGCGCCAAAATTGGCATTTTATGCGACCTCTCGGGGGTTCATTCGTGCGCATCGCCTTGCATGTACATGAGGACGAACTCGTTGAGATTGTTCTCATCGGCTCGGACATAATAAGACCCTGTACTGGCTGCTCCTCGGGAAACTACCTCCCGCCCTTTTCAGAAGGGTACTGCCAGGTGTTCGAACGAACAGCATTGGTAGGCTAGGGACAAATCACTCGTCGGGATACTCCCCGTACTGCTGTGGATCTATCTGTTCCCTGCTCGCGATCATCCTTCGGATCTTCCGTCGACACGAATCAAGAATCCTCACGGGGGTACTACCAAGACCAGCCGTTACGTCGACTGAGATCTGGTTCCTCAAAGGGGTGCAACAACCGGAGAGAGTGCAGATGACAAAAATAGAGAGGTTCTATTAAGGTTGCAGGTTACAAGGGGC
>Ga0307515_10021635_pt1 | contig 11387 bp, 8 predicted proteins | sample 17_EM_MG_FD_194513 | JGI IMG/M metagenome (GOLD analysis project Ga0307515, IMG submission 194513) | Populus trichocarpa ectomycorrhiza microbial communities from riparian zone in the Pacific Northwest, United States - 17_EM | ecosystem: Host-associated > Plants > Roots > Unclassified | place... | reverse complement strand
TACTCATCTTCGTATGCCTTACTCCCCTTTGGTGTCAGCCTGAGTTGATGGGTTGTCAGGCCGCATTGTTTGCAGGTTTCATGAGCGCTTTCCTGATCGAACTCCTCGGTCGTCTCGAACCAGACCCTATGGATATAATACAGGACGTCCTCATTTACCAAACGCAAATGATGCGTAATTCGAGCCTGGGGCCATATGTCACGCCCGACTTCTCCCCTCCAGAACACATTGTTATCGTCAATGCTCTCTTCTACGCCAGTCTCGGAGTGATGCTACTGGCCGCATTTATCGCCATGCTCATCAAAAGCTGGGTACGCGAATTCGACCGCGGGTTACGCGCGATGTCTGTCCCAGAGCAACGGGCGAAGACGCGTGAATTCCGGTACCTCGGGATGGAGCGGTGGAAGCTCCCACAGATGGTCGGGATACTCCCATTGCTCATCCAGATATCCATTCTTCTATTTTCCATCGGTCTCGTCTTGTTTCTTTTTCACATCAGTACACCGTCGTTTGGTGTGACCACAGCGATTCTTGGCATTGGGATCCTCTATTATGGCATGACGACGTCCATATCTGTGTTTGTTACCTCCTCGCCTTTCCACTCTCCTCTTTCGCGCACCTTGGCCACGGTGTACCGACATGCGCATGTTTATTTCAGGCGATCGATTTATCGTATCGTATCTCCAGACATGGGTAATACGCGAGCAACAGCGCTGGGTCGTCTCCGCCGGTCTATCCGGATCGTCCTTTATAAATCGCGCCCCTATCTAGAGAAAAACTTTGAAGTCCTGATTGGAAAATCAAGATTTGACGAAGTACAGCTTTCCACGGTAGCATCGGTCTTGCAGAGAATTCATGACAGTGCCCCAAATTCTCAGCACAGCGAAGCACTGCACTGGTCCGTGTGGCAGGTTGCAGGTAGCACGGCACTTAACACTCCACCATTATTTCGCCTGCCTGCCTGGGTTCTCAGCAGAAGGGACGATGAAGAGTACTTCTCACACCACCCTGCAGACATGCTGGTCGCATTGGCGGCGGTTTCGTTGCGTGGAACCTCTAAATGGCGTCGGAGGTATATGACCACAGTGCGAGCTCTCCTTCAGCGCATGGAAATCTCCAATACTCCTTGGGCTCAAGTTGTAGGTGCGGTTTTTGACCACTTCAACTGTAGCTGTTGGCACTCCGACGAAATTGAACGTCTGGGACAAACGGAGTCCAACCTCACAAACGTGGCAAAGAGAAAAGAACTGTCCAGGGAAGAATCATTGTGGCTTTTAAGCACGCTGTCAGAGCACCGTAGCGAGGGGTGGCGACCAGAAAGGGAACCATTTTTGATTGGGATATGTCTAGCAACCCTTTCAAATCATACCCCCAGCACTGACCCTGCATTACTTGAAGCTGTGGTCACACTCGCCGCCATGTCATGTCCTGCAGAACCTGCCAATCGGTTACACATTCTCACCAGCAGTCGTGAACATCCATGGTTGCTTTGGAATGTCCGAAACCCTGCACTATTTGCCAATTGGTTTGAATCCACTCCTTCCGACTATCACAAGCAGCTCATCTCCTTGCTCTTCTTGGTCATCCATGCCCTCATAGGTCGAGACTCATTTCCCTTAGTAGTTCAGTATCTTGCTGTTATCACAGCAAAGGGTGATTTACCCCTCTATACCTCTGCCCTCACTGCCGTTGCCCCGGTCATGATTGGTAATAGACTCTCCGCCATTAGCAGGATGCTCATGGCGCCTCAGACACAAGAATTAACACCAATAATTCATTCTTCCATGCTCCATAAAGAATGCGTTTCTCAGGAAGAATTGCTCAAAAACTATGACCTTCAGCTTAGGGTCAATGAGGACCCGGATCCAAACTTTCTTGCCATCATATTCATGCTTTCCAAGCACGTACCACCTTCAGTCACAACAGAGGAACTGAAGCATGTGAATCTAGAATTGAAAAATCCTTGGTTGAGGTTGGCCGCAAGAGTGATCGCTCGACTGGATATTCCTGATGGACCGGGTCTGCCAATAGGGTCGTTGTATGACCATCGAGTCCACAATATGATTGCAGCTCTATCCCTTCTGCGATACACACAAGGAACGGTCACGCAGTATACAGAATTCCTCCTCCTGGAGTCATTCCTCGAATCACGAGAGCACTCTATCTCCTCTATAGCACTGGAGTACTACATGGAGACCACACTATCCTATTCTGGACCACCGGCACCGTCTTATTGCCTCTCTGCGGCTGTATCTGCCGCGTTCATCTTCATGTTGCCGGACCATCCTCTATGGTCGGGGTGGACAATACTAGGTATATTTGTGGATGGATTCAAAACACTCTCGGTCGAATAGCGACGATCATTCGCTGAGGGCTTCTTCACCTTGTCGCGCCGACCACTGCAAAAACCACGGGGGAACACGGAGTCAGTGACACGAGAGAGTGAGCTTGAGCAGATCCTCACATGGGAATATTTCCACGAAGAGGAACAAGAACGAGAGTACACAGATTCGGAGTTCAGTGGGTTGGATTGGATGGCGATGGCATGGTCACTCCATTTATCACAGCAGTCTGGGAGAAAGATAGAGGTCTCAGGACAGGAAACAGCAAAATTGCAGGATTTGAGTGGACCAACCGTTAATGAGGAATTTGTGCTCCGAGCACTTTGCAAGCTCCTCGACGCAGCTCCGCTCTATCAACTCACTCCAATTATTTCTAAGCTTTGGGAGTTTGTCCAGTGGTTTGATGAGACTGAGCACCCTGAATACTGTCGTATGATCTCCACACGAATAAGGGAGGCGGTTCGTATGCATAAGGAGTTCCGTAACCTCCATTGTTTCCACAAGTTCCATTGTATGTGGTATATCTAGGTGCACCGTCGGAGCTTTTTGTAAATTGGGGATTATGAACATACTCTGTGGTCATCATTCTGACATGAATTTCTATCCCAAATCACAAACAATGGTCAATAACCCTGCCATATTCAAATCATTGACTAGTTGGTAGTTGGTGGTGGCGGTTCCGTGACAAGGTTGAAATTGGTGGATGGAACAGCGGCACTTACTCTATGGGGAAAATTAAAACGATTGTAACGGGGAGATTGTTCATATAGTAAACGATAAGCGTGCCACACATGAAATCGGGAGGGGAAATTTTCAAAAGTATGGAGGCATGGTCTGACTCCCGAAGCGCTGTTGTCGGCACACAAACGATAACCGAAGACAATAGAGCGGGTAGCGAACCTGTCTGCACCCGCTGTTGTGCTCATAATGTCCTGGTGTCCTAGCTGAGTGCATCCTTTCAAGTGTACGCACGTGGCATAGGCAATTGCTTTGTCCTAAGGGGGTCTAATATTCTAATATTCTCTCGGTTCCGAGAGGAGATGGTATCTCGGGCATGTCCGCGCTGTCAGTCAGGGGCCACGAGAGCCCTGTGGACATTCTGGACTGTCGAAGTCCCTCCGCAGCGTTGTCTATTATTGAGGAGCATACTGGAGAGTTTTACACAGAATAGCTATGAGCAAACGGGAGAAAATATGAGCTTCCTGGACATTCGAACGCTGCCGGGTGGGATGGTCGGTGGGATAAGAGGATGGACGTACCTTTGGCGCAATAACACGTTCCGTATCCACCTTGCAAGGCGGATTGGCAGCGCATTCCTCGATCGATGTGGTGTTGAGCACGAGAGTGTTTTCAGCATCGAACAGTCTGGGGCTGGAGAGAACGTGGAACTCGAGGTCGGATGTCGGGGGTGGTGTGTCTTCGATTTTGAGGGACGTCCAGCTCCAAGACGAGGACCGCTTGGCGCGGTGACTGGGCGGGTCCTCCGTCCGTTGACGTCACCCGGGTATGGACTAGGCTGAGCCGGCTGATGCAGGACCGATCTGTTACTGCCACATTTACTTCGATTTACACTCCGCTGCCAGGTTGGCCGTTCGGGTCGACACTCTCAATTACAGCATTCATTCCCTGCGCCCGGTGGGTAAATCCCCTCCTCTGTCCATATCGTCCACATAGTCCGGAAAGAGGTCTGGATTGGAAAACGGGTGAGAAGAGAACCTAGCCGCAATCGTATCTGTGTCAGCGACCCGCACGCATGCTTACGCACCGTTCCCCGTTCTACAATGTTGCCCCCTCGCGCGTTTAAATTACATTACTGCTAGAGTACGATCTTTGGTACAACCTATTCGTTCTTCACGGCGCCTTCCGCACATCGCGCGCCTCGAAGCTGCGAGGTGATATCTGCACCCGCCAGAAGTGTACATGCAAGAGTCATAGTGCGCAGACAGCAGCGGGTGTGCGACGGCGGCGTCGAATGACGGCCGCCTCGACTCAACAACAACACGCCTTTTTGAGTCCCAAACTCAATAGCCGCCTCCACACCGTTACGCGATCATCAAGCTCGACAATGGCACATGGTCCATCGAACGCGCACAGATGGGCTACATCTTGCTCGATGCCGAAGAGCTTTTCGTACGACGTACAATCTCCCAGCGTTCTCGACAATGTTCTATTGTGAGCATACGTTGTTGTGCGAAATGATTTGGTCCACAGGTACTTGGGGAGACCAGAATCGTGGAGCACGGCGCGCTGCATTGGTGAGTACCCTGATGGTGCTCCCGGCCCACAGCTCCATTGGATGGTGGATGATACGGAGCGGTCGTGCTGAGCCTAATACCCCTCTCGTCGTAGATATCACGCAACTGTTCGTCATGACTTCGCCCAGAGTGTCTTGCGATTCGTTCCCCGCCGCCCGCCATAAGCGTCCTGAAAGCGTCTACTGCTTCTGACTCAAGACGCAATACACGACACGGGTGTATTCACCGAACGACCGTATACTCGTCTTTTTCCAACCAGCTGGTTTTACTGGCATCGGACCCGCCACCTCGACATGAACACGCTCCAGATATTCGTCCGCTATCTCGCGCACCTCCTTGTGCGGGGAGTGAACGGACTTTGCCGCAACACATGTAGCACCGCTCTCTGCTAGTGCAACCGCTGTCTTGAACGATGAGTGACAAAAGCGACGATACCATGCAGTTGAATCGCCTCCATTCCGGCTATAGCAGACGATGCTACCTGTTCAAGACGCTTTACCAACTCCCCGTGAGTCGGATCTGACCCATACCAGCACCTATCCATCCGATTAACCCAGCCTTCGGGAAGACCGCTTTGAGCGCCATCAGGTAGACATTGCTCGCCCTCTCGAAGTTGGAAACGGGTCCCCATTCCACCCTCACATAGGCGGGTGTCCCACCCCTGGCTTTCCAACTTCCCAAGCGACAGATGTCGCGCATGGACCCCGGGTGCTTAATAGACGTCCTGGAGCCGCTTCAGGCGATTGGCAAATGCGGTACCGTAGGCATGGATCTTTCCACTGCCGGTGGTCGGTGTTTCCCATGACGAACTCCCTGGGGCCCTGCGACGACACGAGGTGATCGGAGGCTCCCTAGAAAGTATAGGCGAGTCCTCCATTCACGAGTAGTGCACCACATGGCATTGCTGTATACATGGCATTGCTGTGTACAGAGGCCCCCACCGGGGCTTCTTGCGGGTTTTCTTCTCGCTCTTCTCCAGTTCTTTCCCAAACTTGAACTTTTCATCTTGATTCTCCTCAATTTCGTCTTCCTTCTTGTCCTTGTCCAGCAGTACGTGATAACGTGCCTCTTCTTGGCAAGGTCAAAGTAGGTGACGTTCGATATTGCTCCCTCTTTTTTCTCTTCTCCTTCTCCTTCTCCTTCGCTGACGACTACTGTCCAAACAGAGCAAATCTAACCGTCGGAAGTGTGTCAGCCTTTCCCGTCTTTGCTTCTCGAGGTTCCTGCCCCATCTTATATTTTGCAAACTTGTCACAATGAGCACCAATATCATGGCTAGTATCATCATAGAGCGTAACGAAGAAGTCCAATGGCAATGGTAAGGATTCGATGAAGTAACGGTAGAACGCTTGGTCCTGCCGGCATCAGCTAGCTGGAAGCGGAGGCTGACCATAAAGTCACGATAAGTATGGATGGCACAAGTACCGTCTCGCAATGCGAATTGAAGTTTCGAGATCGGGGCTGACTGTAGCCCTTCTTGTTTAGCACTAAGGCAACTCTCAGGCAACTTTGGGACTTCGGATGCCGCCCAGAACGTGTTTGGCGGGGCCTGCCATACGGACACGGATCCCCATGAAGGATGGGACTACCTGGACCTCCACACGCATCCTCCGCCTTGATCTCCTCCAGGATTAGATGGTTCACATCCACAGGACTCGGGGGTACAACTGCCCCCGCTACGACACCCCATTGTCGAAGTGATTATAAGACGGTCCGCCTATGGTTCTTCCATGTTGCATAATTCTTGGTTCCCTACAGCTTTTCAAGCGTAGCGGAAGCAGAGCCGGTGCTGACAGAGTACGGAAGGACTTCCTCGTTGGATTTCATGGTGGTGTGGATAGGAGCGCAGTGGTAGTATACGAGGTGTCTCAGAAATTGATGCTGACGGGGCTCGTACCTGTTGAACAGGATTAAGTAAGTGGTAGAAACTCAGTAGTGTTACAATATACCCAATGAAACACTATCGGGGTGAGTCAGATACTACGTGAACTAGAATGAAATTCACGCCTGGCCATTACTGCAGCTCGGCTGGGCCATGCGCCGCTCATTTATTAAGCTAGGCTGTCATTGTACACACGTTCCCGAAAGCTATAGGAGCTTGAGATTTGCACAGTTTGAGTCAAGGGTGAAAGGGTGAATACGGCCACGGTGTTTGGAACTGTGTGCTTTTACGGAATCCGCCACCACCACCACCACAACGATCTCTATGTCGCTTCTCGCTAAGAAAATGAGACAAGGTGGCCCACATGTCTTAACCTAGTCAGTCATACGTACTGAAGTCCTCTTATAGAGCAAGAGTTCCCACTTCCTGCGAATCCACCAGGCAAGCGCGTTCCCTGGTCACCATCTAACAATATTTCTTATACATCCATGTTATCCAGAAGAACCGAAGACCCTGAATACTGCCTGGGAATACTACAATGAAGGCGCGTTACGAGTTATGTAACCACATCACGGCATAATCAGGCCTAAGGATATGGCCGGCCAATCTCTGGGTATAGTCTTCCTCCATATGTTCGTTGTGGTTTCCCATGTCTGTCTCTGCCCGTTGTGTTCACAGGATAGCCATAAGTGTTGTTCGGGTTCGATAGAAATCTTTGGCTCCCTCCTTTTTCCTCGTCTTCTTCTCTGACGACTGCTGTCCAAACAGAGCAGTCCAGCGGTCGGAAGTGGTGTCGGCCTTTCCCCGTTTGGTACTCTTAGTTTTTGCTACATCTCTTACTTTGTGAGCTTGTCACAAAGAACACCACTGTCATGGCTAATGTCATCATAGAGCGTAACGAAGAGGTCGAGAGATCGTGGTAAGGATTCGATGAAGTAAGGGTAGAACGATTAGTTGGAAAGGGTCCTATGTGTGCCTCGCCTAAGCTCGGCTCTCTCAGTGTACACACGTTTCGACAGTTATAGGAGCTTGGAGTTTGCACAGTTTGAGTCAAGGGTGAAGGGTGAATTCGGCTACGACCACGTGTGTTTGGAACCGTGCTTACGCAATCCTCCACCACCACCACATCGCTCGCTCACGATATGATGTCGCTTCTCGCGAAGAAAATGAGACCAGGTAGCCCACCAGTCTTATCCTAGTCAGTTGCACGCACTAAAGTTCCCATATAGAACAAGAATTCCCAATTGCTGCGAGTCGACCAGGCAAGAGTGTTCCCTGGTCACCATCTAACAATATTTCTTATACATCCGTGTTATCCAGAAGAACCGAACACCCTCAAATCTGCCTGGGAATACTACAACGAAGGCGCGTTACGAGTTATATAGCCACATCACGACACATTTTCTAATAGGAGAACCACAGGAATGGAGATCGTCGACCGCGAGCGAGAGAAGGAATGGCTTGAACAAATGGATACCATACTCATCTTCGTATGCCTTACTCCCCTTTGGCGTCAGCCTGAGTTGATGGGTTGTTAGGCCGCATTGTTTGCAGGTTTCATGAGCGCTTTCCTGATCGAACTCCTCGGTCGTCTCGAACCAGACCCCATGGATGTCATACAGGACGTCCTCATTTACCAAACGCACATGATGCGTAATTCGAGCCTTGGGCCATATGTCCCGGCCGACTTCTCCCCTCCAGAACACATTGTTATCGTCAATGCTCTCTTCTATGCCAGTCTCGGAGTGATGCTCCTGGCTGCTTTCATTGCCATGCTCATCAAAAGCTGGGTACGCGAATTCGACCGCGGGTTACGCGCGATGTCTGTCCCAGAGCAACGAGCGAAGACACGTGAATTCCGGTACCTCGGGATGGAGCGGTGGAAGCTCCGAGAGATGGTTGGGATACTCCCACTGCTCATCCAGATATCCATTCTTCTATTTGCCATCGGTCTCGTCTTGTTTCTTTTTCACGTCAGTATGCCGTCGTTTGGTGTGACCACAGCGATTCTTGGTATTGGAATCGTCTATTTTGCCATGACGACGTCCATATCTGTGTTTGTTACCTCCTCGCCCTTCCACTCTCCTCTTTCGCGCACCTTGGCCGCAGTGTACCGACGTGCGCATGATTTTTTCAGTCTAGTGACTTATTTTATCGTATTTCCAGATATGGAGATTACGCCAGGAACAGCGCTGGGTCGTGTTCGTCGGGCTATCTTGTTTATCCTTCATGCATCACACCTCTATCTAGAGAAAAACTTTGAAACTCCGATTGCAAACGCACCAGTTGACGAAGTACAGCTTTCTACGGTAGCATCGGCTTTGTGGAGAGTTCATGATAGTGTCCCAGATTCCCAACACAGCGAAGCACTGCACTGGTCTGTGTGGCAGGTTGCAGGTAGCGCGACACTGAACACTCCACCATTATTCGGCCTGCCCGACTGGATTGTTGAGAGAAAGAACGATGAAGAGTACTTGTCACACCTTGATCCAGCCATGCTGGTCGCATTGGTAGCGGTTTCGTTGCGTGGACCTCGTAAAGGGCATACAAAGTATATGACCACAGTAAGAGCTCTCCTTCAGCGCATGGGGATTTCCAATGTCCCTTGGGCTCAAGTCGTAGCTGCGGTTTTTGACCACCACATCTCCGGGTTTTGGACCCCCGATGAAATTGAACATCGGAGACAAATGGAGTTCAACCTCACAAACGTGACACGAAGAAACACATTGCCCACAGAGGAATCATTATGGCTTTTACGCACCCTGTCGGAGCACCGTAGCGAGTGGTGGCGACCAACAAAGGAACCATTCTTGATTGGGATATGTCTAGCAATCCTTTCAAATCATGCCTCGAAATGGGGAAATTACCCCTACCCTGGTATTGAATTTCTTGAAGCTGTGGTCACACTCGCCGCCGTGTCATGTTCTCCAGAAAATGCCAATCGGCTACGCATTCTGAACAATAGTCGTGAACATCCATGGTTTTGGAATATTCGAAACCCTGCTCTATTTGCCAATTGGTTCGACGAAACTCCTTCCGAATACCACCAGCAACTTATCTCCCTGCTCTTCCTGGTCATCTATGCCCTCATATGTCAAAATTCATATACCTCAGCAGTTCAGTATCTCACTGTTATCACAGCGAAGGGCAATTTACCCCTCTATACCTCAGCCCTCACCGCGATTGCCCCGGCCATCGGAGATCATATACTCTCCGCCATTAGCAGGATGCTCGTGGAGCCTCAGACACAAGATTTAACACCAATAATCCGTTCTTCCATGCTCCATAGAGAACGCGTTTTTCAAGAAGAATTGCTCATAAATTATGACCTTCAGCTTGGAGCCAGTGAGAACCCCGATCCAAACTTTCTTGCCATTGTGTTCATGCTTTCCAAACACGTACCGTCAGCCACAACAGAGGAACCGAAGAATGCAAATCTGGTATTGAAAAACCCTTGGTTGAGGCTGGCTGCAAGAGTGATCGCCCGACTGGATATTCCTGATGGATCAGATCTACCAAAAGGGTCCTTTTATGACCACCGAGTCCACAATATGATTGCGGCTCTATCCCTTCTGCGATACACACAAGGGACGGTCACCCAGTATACAGAATACCTCCTCCTGGAGTCATTCCTGAAATCACGAGAACTCTCCATCTCCTCTGTAGCGCTGGGGTACTACATGGAAACCACGATATCCTATCCTGACTCCCCAGTACCACCTTATTCCCTCTCTGCAGTTGTCTCTGCAGCCTTCAACTTCATATTGCCGGACAACCTATTATGGATGGGGTGGACAATACTATGTATATTTGTGGATGGATTCGAAACGCTTTCAGTCGAATGGCGGCGATCATTCGCTGAGGGCTTCTTCACCTTGTCGCGCCGACCGCTGCTAAACCCACGGGGAGACATAGAGCCGATGACACGAGAGAGTGAGCTTGAGCAGATTCTCACATGGGAATATTTCCACGAAGAGGAACAAGAACGAGAGAGGACATATTCGGAGTTCAGCGGGTTGGATTGGATGGTGATGGCATGGTCACTCCATCTATCACAGCAGTCTGGGAGAAAGGTAGAGGTTTCAGGACAGGAAACAGCAGATTTGAGTGGACCGACAGTTAATGAGGAATTTGTGCTCCGAGCACTTTGCAAGCTCCTCGATGCAGCTCCACCCTACCAAATCACTCCGATTATCCCTAAGCTTTGGGAGTTTTTCCAGTGGTTTGATGATACTGAGCTTCCTGAATACCGTGGTGTGATCTCGACACGGATCAGGGAAGCCGTTCGTACGCATGAGGAGCTCCAGAAGCTCCATTGTTTCCACAAGTTCCATTGTATGTGGTATATTTAGGCACGCCATTGGCACTTTTCGTAAATTCGGTACTATAAACTTACTTTGTGTCTTCCTTCTGACATGAATTTATATCCCGAATCACAATCAACGGTCAACAACCCGGCCATATTTAAACCATTCACTAATTAAACATAGGGAGTGGTGGTTCCGTGACAAGGGCAAAACAACATTGATACTCGTGGACGGAGACGCGGCGTTTACTCCACGACGGAAGTTTGAACGCTTTTAAGTTTGTTCTACAGTGAGGATAAGCGAGCTAGACACGAAATCGGGAAGGGAAATTGCCAAAAGTACGGAGACTTACTTGCTCATGACCGAAGCCCGGTTGCAGCTCACAGATTTTAGACTTGAGCTAGAGGTGGGCGGTGGGCGGTGGGCGGTGGAATAGCGCGAGAGTTTTACTTCCCCAATGCTCCAATGGTCGGTTCCATTGGTACTAGTACCTGATCCCTTATAGTGCCCTTCATGTCAAAACTCAAGAAATAAAACACTAAGTTACAGGCACCACCAACCCCGTATGACCTTTCTTATCCTCCAAAGAGCTGCTCAACTC
>Ga0307515_10021634_pt1 | contig 11388 bp, 10 predicted proteins | sample 17_EM_MG_FD_194513 | JGI IMG/M metagenome (GOLD analysis project Ga0307515, IMG submission 194513) | Populus trichocarpa ectomycorrhiza microbial communities from riparian zone in the Pacific Northwest, United States - 17_EM | ecosystem: Host-associated > Plants > Roots > Unclassified | place... | reverse complement strand
ACATTGGGTCATCAGCTTCAAGTCATATGACCAGGAACTTATTACGCACGAACTCTCACGGGTTAGTTCCGAAATCAATCCGGAATCAACCCGTGACAGCGACTCGTCGGGTCATTAGCTGCAAGTACCTGTGGCGGAAGGAGAATACATTGGGTCTCGTATCGACTCCGTTCAGACGTGCGTACGAAGGCGGAAGGCCTTCCATCCCATCAGCAGATGTGTCAAACTATGGGGTTTTGCATCTCCAGTCACCAGCTAGGTAGCGGGCGTGTTTCCACTTGTGGGGTTTTCAACTCAGTCTTGAGAGGTTCAGAGCGGATACCGAAGAACGTCTGAGACTCTTGGCCTCCACCGTAACCAACAATGGAATGGAGTGTGTCGAATTTCGACCTGCTCCATGGTAGTTAGTAGTTTGGGTCCGTAGCTAGCTAGCTTATTGTCCTTGGACCTGACCACCTGGTGCCTGACCAATACTGCGCATGTGTCCGTAACACCGTTCTCTGACAGAGAGTACTGTCAAGAGTGAACCCTAATAGGCGCGAGAATATAATTCGTGGAGCCGGCGACCGGACGACCAGCCAGCGGCAGCAGTTCTGAAATACAATATTTATTCCTTGGCCACTTTGCACCGCAACCGTGAGAGTGTCCTTAGATGCCTCAATTCATCCGGCCAATGTTACCCGTGGTCGCTTTTGTTCAATAAATCCGTTGTATTCAGGCGACAGCTCGCTCTTCGGATGCTTAACTACCGCGAACGGTGAGCACGACTGCACTGCTTTCTTGCTTTCCTTGGTGTTACATAGTCGTACTTTGGTCTGTCTGCTTGTTTTATCAACGCCGTCAGGAGCGGAGCGTTGTCGTTGTGGACTCTCACTATCCGCCACTGTTAGGCCGGTCCTGTTTTACTTTTGAACACCCCTTTGCTCCAGCCCCTTCAATGCAGTCCTTCAAGTTTGCAATTCAGTCATTCTTGGTTAGCGCATTGGCCGTTTGTGCGGTGAAGAATATCACCGTCGATGACTTTGACCCACGGATCGTTTACAAACCTTCTGTCTGGGTTCATGAGAATGTTGGTTGCCCTCTCTACTGCTTTTGGCAAGTGCTAATCTATGGGTCTCGCAGAGTGGTGCCACACTCGAGCGATTTAATCTCACCACGAGCTATACCGGAGATTCAGCGTTGGCGTCGATCAAATTCAACGGCACAGCAGTTTACTTCATTTCTTACGGGCTGCCATTACCGAACCCAGACAAATACCAGGTCACACTCGACGGTCAGGCCGAGACAAGGAGTCTGAGGGTCAACAGTGATTCCGAGAGGGCGCAATTCATGGCGTACTCGCGCACCGGGCTTGACGGGTCCAGGGAACACCAAATCACTATCAGCAACACATTTAAAGTTAGTCTGAACATTGATGCATTTATGTGAGTGGAGAAGTGGCCATCTTCGCGTGGAAGTCTAAAGTGCGATTGGCAGAATCACCGTTCCAGACGACAGCACGATGCAGGACGGTTTTGGCAACTTGTCTGACGATAATAGAGGCGGTACACAATCGACACAATCGAATGGTGACTCAGGGTTAACCGCAGGTACCAAAGCGGGAATCGCTCTGGCTCTCATCGGCGGTATTCTTCTTGGACTACTAGGAGCACTCGGCATCTACTATTGGCGAAGGAAAAAGAAATTAAAGGCCCAAGCCGAGACGTCGGATCCAGTCAATAGGATGGAAGGCGGTAATTCTGCTACCCAAGTCCTGGAAACCCGCCAGTGTGAGTCCGACTCCGACTCCTTATTTTTTTGGCTACATTACAGAGCTCTGATGATCCATTTAGCTGGAGGTGTGTTTCCATTTGTGGCGGCACCTGGTGGTGTTCAGACACGCCCGGGGGAACTCAGGAAGGAGCGAAGACCGAATGGGGAGACGTACCGAGTTCCCGAGACACCGGGTGAAATGGATGAGCATGCTACCACAATCTCTGGCATTACATCTCGCCCACCACCGAGCACTTCCTCAGTCATCACGGCATATCCACCACCATACGCTAGCTAGAATGGGCACAATGCATCTCTTTATGTTTACTGCTATTGTTTTACTATATTTACTACTGTAATTTCATAATGTAGGTAGAAGTGAGCCAGCAATCATTTGCTTTGAACTTGACTCCCGCCTTATGGCCGAGCGATTGCCGCCCGAGAGCAACGAAGAACGGAGACACCACCCAGGTGTTAAACGTCCTAATGTGCGTTATTTGGTATGCTGGTTACGTTTGTGACAATTTACCGAATTCTACTAGCACCCAATTCTTCTCGTGGTGAGTGAAAAACATTGCCCGTTGTGACAAATTCATACCAACTCGTCATCTACAGGATGACCGTGAGTTATTTCAAATATTTTCGGCCCTAGATAATTTTTTTATCTCATCGACAGCCGATAACGAATTTCTGTACTACTCCCTCTTCCCGGGGTCTACGGACGTGCGTTTGTGGATTAGTGCCGCCTCTGTGAGCAAGTCATAATCTAAGATTTTCCTAGCTTGGGGGCCATCCAGACGATAACATAGTTCTGGACCCCAAGAATGTCGAACCTAACAGCGATCGGGTTAGACCATGTCAAGCCACCATCTCGTACAATCGATTAGAAGACCGCATTATTTTACGTCTGGGTGCCTATCCTGGTGCTCCTGTAGTACGTCAAGGTACCCATGTAGAAGCTATTCACTAAGCGATATCCAGACTTGCAGCGGTCGAAACGTCCCAGTCGATGGTACAAGGGTTGTACTGAGTCATGGGAATATCATCACTATTGGTCAGTTTACCCCTAGAACCTTGACTCGAATATACTGACACTCAACCTCAGGCAAGCATCGCCTTCAACTCCAAATACCGGCGCATTTGCGTCGGTTTCTCGAACCAACTCAAGGTGGTTCCCACGCATTCGCACCACCACCACTCAACATTAAATTAGAGACACCGTCTCAGCAGTTGGCGGTACCCAATCCTTCACATCAAATTTGGCACCCTATAGTCCATGATCCTCAACCTGAGGAGAGGCCTGGAAGCGAACCGTACGACAACTACGGCAATATACCTACCCGTGCCAGTGCCAGTGCCAGTAGCCACGCCGAGAGCACAAAACAACGACGGACCGTCAACTCGTCATATAATTGGACCATAGATCTGAGTATGCCAGAAGGAGATTCACGTCCGCGAGCGCTTGTTCAAGTCCCTTCACCTTGGCAACCCGCTATTGCAAATGCACAACCCTGCGATAATTGCAAAGAAAGCAATTCCACGTGCTTATACGACATTTCCCCGGACCGTGTGAAGACCTTGATGAAGACCTTGAGTGGCCGTCCGACCGCGTCATGTGTACCGTGTCGGGCGAGAGGCAGAAAATGTATCAACGGGATACCCAGAGACCTTCTCAAGGAGATTGCCGATGAGTGGGCCCAAAGTGACCCGGATGGTCTTGGACGCTACCACTCGCTCAAAGCCGGCACCGTAGACGAAAATGAGGACTGGGTGGTGGAGGCTCGAGAGCTCGGAGAGAACTACCCAGTCGAAAAGGGTTACACCGTTCCAGTGAAAAGAAAAGCTGGAGATCAACTTGAGGGGTCCCGACAGAAGCGGCGGATGACTACTGGTGGCAGAAACCTGGCGGAAGAGTACTTGAATGGTGACGAACTAGGCGGGGGGTATTCACAACCATCGCCAGTGCGCAATCGGCCCAAGAGACTCTCCAATGCTTCCCAGCATACCCTGATAACCCCCGATTCGTCAGGCATGCCCCACCCTCGCCCTCCTCTCTTCGCACAACTCCCCGAACAACGGGACACGTCTCCTAATAGTGGCAACGCAAAGTGGGATGTGAAACTCTCCTTCCACCAGGGAGATTTTCGTGCGAGCGCTCTGATGCTGCTCCCGAATGGTGCCGTCGAACCTTGCGAGCTCTGCAAATCCGAAGGAGTCGAGTGTCGTGTCGATATTTCACCTAAACGTAAGACGCTAGCCAACAACTCGTGCGCGCACTGCAAGAAGGTTCATCGAGCCTGTCAGCCCCCGATTCCGCAGGAGGTGGTAGAAAGCTGGAAAGAGGCATGGAAGGTTGACGATCCCACTAACTTTGGGCGCCTGGTGGCCATTGACGAGGGGACGGTACTGGCGCACGAACCATGGTACCTGGAGGCGCTGAAATGGGGTGAAATCTATCCGTTAGTGAAGGATGCAAGATCTCGAAGATAATGGGGTGAAGCAGGTGTATATTGTTAGAGTGGATCGAAATATGGTCAATATTTGTATCTAGGTTTCGTGATCGAAATGAAGGGGGGTTACAAGATGGAGTTCGGCCTGCGACAGTGGCATTGCATAGCACAAGGACAATGCACATTATACATTAGGGCTAACGTTCTTGATTCATGTGATGGTTGGCGTGGATCCGCGAATCCGCGGGTCTCCTCTAAAATAAAATAAATAAATCGAGTTCCACGCATTCAAAACAATTGATTATACATACTCCTAAACATGATGTTCATCCCAAGCGCTGCTTTCGCAGGGCAATACCTTGATGATCGAAGCATGACTGTTGCTGACAGGATCAGAGATGAGTTGCTGGCGTTCGAGATCGGATCATCTCACAGTACTCCACCAGCAATTGTACCGAGGCTGGCCAAGCACGGCTCTACCGAGAGCATCAGAACGAGCAGTGTGGACAGGTCACAGGACGTTGATTGACGGCATCGGAGAGAAGTACATTGCTCTCAACCCCTCCAGCAACGGCTTCAATGGCGGCACTCTTACCGGGACCGAACATATTGCCAGTAACAGGGCAAAATGGCACAGGCGGAAGGCTGTTCCACCCTCGCCGGTTCACGGATTCCCAGGCGGTTTTTAAATATTGTCTAGAAGACTGTGGTAACTGGGTGGATAAATTACCTCTCGCTGCTCCGAAAGATCTGTTAGATGGATTGTTGACGCTTGGCTTGGCTTGGCTATGACGTCGATAGGAGATAGGAGGTAGGGGTTGGCTTGGCTTGGCTTGGCAGAGACAGGGGTATTATTATGTATATATGGGGGGCGCTTGGGAGGAGCCTCACGGTTTATCCCCCCCACTGAGTCGCGTCTAGCCCTTCCACAGTTTATAAGCCCTCGTGATGTGTGAGGAGCCTGACATCAGCAGAAGAAGAGCGAGACGAGGTCAGATACCATTGGTCCGGACTTGGAGTGACATAAGATGCAAGATGGTGAGAACGACAGTGTAAATAGCCGTGCGTCCGTTGAGATACAGAGTAGCTGGGAGTAATGAGATAAGTGGCCCTCCGTTGAGGTCGATGCCAGATCATAGGAATAACAAGAAGTGCTTGAAATAATTGATATGAACTGGAGATCACGTAGAATAGGAGTAAGGCTGTGGGCTAAAGCAACTTTTTGCTATGTGTCGAAAGATTCCACCTCTATGTACTGGCGTATAGTAGAGAATTGCGTCTACAGAAGATGCATAAGTCAGGTGGCGAGTCTCGAACGAGATACCGTCAATCAACTTGATCGTATTCGCATCTACTGTAAGCCCCATGCGTTTTTAATCCTTCATCATAGGATTCACGTCAATAGTGGTCCTCGTGAGATGCGAAAATGTACTCAAAGATACCACGTCGCTGCTCGTTGCCACCACAGTCGCTACTTTGGACATCGCCACGACCGAGCTTGGGTGCACGTGAACGGTTTAAGCGCGAGATATCGGAATGCGCCGCCAACACGAACTCCTGACCCTGATTCTGACCACCCTACCCCTTATTTCAATCTTCACGTCCTCTTTAGCAGCGTGATGTTAGCCTCGGTCGGTACCATAATACCATAAGTCTGACTTTCAGTAGTGCCACAGACCTTCAATGGGACTGCTCGGGGTGTTGCGTGATTACTTGTGGGGACCAACTTCCATGCAACGTATGACATAAATAAGAATAAAAATATAACCTGGGAAGGATTAACTTATACATCTCAAGGTTAATGATATAGTGACGTGATCCCTCACTCGACGCCAGAAGGTTTCGCAGACACTCCCCAATAGCCCCATCCTCCAGTAACGACGCCGTTCATCTCCCCGTATTGCCTACCCTACTCTAATCCCTTCAACCGTTACCCATAAACGCAGTTCCAGTGAAGAATCGACACCAGGTGCAAATGCCCGGCTCAGCCACTGCACCACGCTCTGGAATTACGGAGTGACGGACAGATCGTTTAAAGCACTACGATCTCCGTTCCGCTTTTGGAGATATTAGACGTCCCAGGGCCAATTCCACGGGTCATACCCCTATCGAGTGCGCAGAGCGGTGCGTGATAGGGGTAATGGGGCCAGCAATAGAAGCGGTTCTATTCGAAATCAGGTATGGCACATTCTCCAAAACGTGAAATACCACGGCGGCCGGAAATCGGGCCTGAGTGCAGAACGACCCGTAGACCAATAGAACGAGAAAGCTCATAGAGCTCTCTCACACGTCATGAATCACTCTACAAAGATGCATTACTTTCGTGTCCCTTACACTCCTATTGGTGAGAGTTCACTTGGAATGGGAAGCAAGTGCCCCCAATGGGACCATTTCATTTTCTAATCATTGAAGGCAAATTTTCCTGCTCCTCAAACGATGAGAATAATTATCATCGCGCTATGATAAGTCTTAATCTGGCCTTGCTGACGTCCGTGGTGAGATTGAGGTATTGGCGAGACTAGTCCAAGTTCATTGGGCACAATATCACATTCTGCTCATAGGGTTCCAGTTATCTCCGTATCAAGCATCCACCATATCCATGCCATATCTTCGGGCGCCAATAGGACACTATGTCAGTGTGCAGGAAAGAGTAAAAATGGTCGTATTCCATTCAACAACGAGATAATATTAAATGTATTCGAAGAAGAGAGGAAAATGGGTCTTCCCAACAATGGCATAACAACAGGAGAAGTGGCATCTCGACCACCGACTATTCGGACGCCATCGCCAGCTTGATCTTTGCAATGGCTGTTCCGGGCTCGAGACCTTTCGGGCAAGTGCGAGAGCCTAACAACAGGTGAGGGACTGGAGATGGAGAAAGGGGGAGGAGAACGCACAGTTTAGGATGGTATGGCACCGGTACAAGCTCATCGAATTTTGCAGTTTCTCCTTACGTTCTGCACCGTAGGCATCCTGTAAGTGCAGTCAATAACCACGGAGTGAAAGTCACACGAGCAGTTGTGCCACATGGGCTTTGACGCACCCTCGAATCGGCTATCCAGCGGTAGGCATGCAGCAAGGCTGCAGGACCAAGGTACTCGTCCTGGTTCCACCAATAGCTTGGGCATGAAGTCGAGCAGCACGCGCACAGGATACACTCATACATCCCATCGAGCTTTTTGCGGTCCTCCTGAGACTGTAGATGCTCCTTCTCTGGAGGATTATCGTTCTTCAAGTACGGCTCTATTGACTTGTACTGCTTGAAGAAGAGTGTAAGGTCGGGGACGAGGTCCTTAACCACGTACACTGCAACCAGGAGGATTCACATGAGCGGAATTGGGCCAGAACGTCCAGACGGGTAACGGGTGACTGACTGTGAGGAAGAGGATAGATTTTGGTATCCGTTGACTCGTTACGGTCGATCCGACATAAGCAGGCCAGAGTGTTAACGCCGCCGATGTTCATGGCGCACGACCCACAGATGCCCTCGCGGCAGGACCGTCTGAAAGTGAGTGTGGGATCAATTTCATTCTTGATTTTGATCAAGGCGTCAAGCACCTGTTCGTGTGCAGATTTTTGTAAGCCTTCCTCCGCTCCTCTCGTCGTACAAACCGTCGAGACGGACTGACCATGGGCCCACACTGGTTGAGGTCAATATCATAAGCCTGCAGCTCAGGTTTCTTGGCTGGTTCGTCCGGGTTCTGTACGAGTATCAAGTCGCAACGTCATGAGCGACGCCCTGGGGTTGGGGCAATATTTGCTCACCCAGCGGTAGATTTTGAATGTCTTAGTAAGTGGTTGCTTGGTTGCGGTGTGCGAGGGTGTGGGCTCAGTCGTCTCGACCGCCTGGAAGCATCGGGCGGATGAGGCAAAGGAGCGCAACCTCGCGCGCACTGTTGAAGATAATGACGAGCGGGTTGTAAGGCGGACTGGGAGGCTCATCGTGGTGGGAAGGGCGGGATGGAAGGAGGTCAAGTGAATATTCACGTCCAATCGAACCCCGGCCCGCCAATCACAAGAGCGTGATTGCAAAGGAGCAGGGAGGCAAAGTAATTCACAACACTGTACCTACACACGTAGGGGTCTATTGTACAGACTGTTTCCGGTAAAGCAACAATACCATCGCCGTGTCCTGTGTAAACGACTCGTCCTCAGGAATACCTTCCGCCTTCAACCTGCTAATAATCCGATCCACCACATCCCCCTCCGCACCCTTGCCCCTCATAGCTGCTACGTCCGGGAACTTCTCCAGGTATGTGTGTACCGAGGACCAAGTGCGCATATACGCCTCCAATCCTTCAAACGTCGCAGGTGTGCTCATGATCACATCCCAAACTTCCGCACCAGGATGCTTGCTCTCTGGGTACCAATCGCCTGAAAAAGCCAAGTATTTGCCATCCGTAAGCAAGGATGGATCAACATGGACGATTTCACGGAGATGATTTTGCAAAATACTACGGCCGGGTTGTTGCCAGTAGGGTCCCACATCGTAGGGGCCATTCCCATTCACGAACTTTTCGATCAAGGGGGTCGTTGAGGGGTGTCCACGAATTCTAAAGTCAGCGTATATCTATGAGATGGATATTTAGATCGACAGGGATGCCATGGTGACTGTACTACTCACCCAGAATGCGACGGTCCCCAGTGGCTTCAACACCCTTGAAACCTCCTTCCAAACTTTGGGATATTCAAACCAATGGCACGATTGTGCTACGGTATCGAACAAGCTTAAGAGGTTTCGTCGACGATATAATGTGATACGCACCAGCGGCCACCATGTCGACAGAATTGTCAGGGAGGAACGACAACTCCTCGGCAGGCGAGTGCACATAGTTGACACTCTCGCGTTTCTCTTGGGGTAGTTTCTCCTTCGCGGCGTCGAGCATTTTGGACGACGGATCAACGCCGGTGACCTCACTGAAGTGGTCAGCCCAGACTAGCGTAGCTTGTCCTGTACGATCTCTGCATCAGTATGTATCGTTCCGAAAGATTCCGTATGCGACGAAATGCGGATATGGAGGAGTCGGAGGTCAACGCACCGGTTCCACATCCTAAGTCGACACATCGACCCCTTCCAGCACGGTGATAGGCGAGTATAGTGTCATAAAGTTTCTTTGGATATGTTGGTCTAAATGCTCCGTATGCGCTCGCATTATACGCAGCCTTTGCGAACGTAGCCATTCCGATTTACGCGTGTGAGGGAAGACGATACAGGATTCAGGATTTAAATATGCCTTCGTCCGATTTTCGCCGAATGTCAACGTCGGCCCGGACCTCTGCAGTGCACGGTTTCGGGGACCGAGACCGAGAGGTAAATCCAGTCCTTCTCTTGGGTGTGTTACCAATCGTATATTCATATCGAATACAGTATTACTATCGTCCGGGTTCCATGCGAATCTTCTGGCATGCGGCACCTGTTGTGTAACTGTACACCCAACGTTTGGTTCTTGCCATCATACAAACATAAGCGCCTGACTAAAGATGAGTCGAAGAAAGGCTGGTAGTACAAGCAATGTCAACTGGAGCCGAACGTGAACTGGATCAGCAAGGGCAAAGATTGAGGAAGGGACAAAGTACTCAAAAATAAAAACAAAAATACAGTTGACCTGGAATTACGAAGCTTGGTGGTGAGGGAGATGCTAACAATACAGCCATATCCCCAGAAGGGTACTCAATGGAGATTCTAGTGACGAAGAGATGGCTGGACACAGCAGACAGATCGGTGAATCTGAATTGATCGATCGAGAAGCAGGAGACTCCACTGATGAGGCAGATAACACTTCTTCTGACACTCCATCTGTCAGGATGGCTCCAGTCCAAGGTATCACACCTCCTGGTACCCTCCCATCATACTCAGACTTGTCGGGTTCCCCCCAGCCCCCATCGGACACCTAAACGATAGACGACAGGACCGTTGACCGATGACCCGTTCAATGGAGCGCTCAACGGAGGTATGACGAGATAGACAGGTGGATCGCGGGCCGAGTGACGCGGCATCAGAGCGCTCGCACGAAAACCTCCCTCGTGGAAGGAGAGTTCCACATTCCACATTCCATTGACATTACTGGGGGACGTGTTCCATTGTGCGGGGCATTGTGAGAAGGGTCGAGCAGGGGGAGGGTGGAGAATGCTTGATAAATCCGGGGTCACGAGGGTATGTCAAGAAGCTTTAGGGAGTCCCTTGGGCTGGCTGCGCATAGACGATAGCTGTGAATGACCCCCGCGCGGCTCCTCGCCATCCGAACACTCGTCCACCAGGCCTTCGTCACCAGCGGTCATCCGTCGCTCCTGTAGGGACCCATCAAGTTGACCTCCAGCTATTCTTTTCATTGGGACGGTAGGCGAGGTTTCGCACGGTCCGGGGGTATGTCGTGCAGGCACGTGAAATCATTGCCCTTCGCATTTGCTGTAGCGGGTTGGCAAGGTGAAGGAACTTGAACCAGTGCTCACGGACGTGAGTCTCCTCTGTCATACTCAGCTCCATGGCCCAGTTATATGACCCAGTTATATGACAAGTTGACGGTCGATCGTCGGTTTGTGCTCTTCGCGTGGGTACTTGCATCGGCATGGGTAGGTATATTTCCGTAGTTGTCGTATGGATCGGTTCTAGGCCTGCCCTCAAATTGAGGATCATAGACTATAGGGTGCCAAATTTGATGTGAAGGATTGGGTGCAGGAATGGAGGCCGATTGCTGGGACAGCACCCCTAATTCATTGTTAAGAGGTCCTCGTGCGAATGCATATGAACCCCCTTGAGTTGGTTCGAGAAAACGACGCAAATGTGCCGAAGAGGTAAAGTGAGTATCTTGAAGTGAAGGTTTGGGAGGAAACTGACCAATAGAAATGACATTCCATATTCCCATCACCGAGTACAACGTTTGTACCATCAACTGGGTCTGGGTACCACCGAATGAATAGCATTTACTATAGGAGCATCAGGATAAGCACCCAGACGTGAGATAATGCGGTCTTCTACATGATTGTATGAGATAGTGGCTTGATACGGTTTATGTTAAGTTCGACATTCTTGGGGCCCAGAACGTACAACATTATGAGGCCCAGGCTAGGAAATTTTAGATTATGGCTTGCTCATAGAGGTGGCACTAATCCGTAAACGCACGCCCGTAGACCCAGGGAGGAGGGAATAGTACGAAAGAAGTTCATTGTCGGCTGTCGACGGAGGTGA
>Ga0307515_10021633_pt1 | contig 11388 bp, 11 predicted proteins | sample 17_EM_MG_FD_194513 | JGI IMG/M metagenome (GOLD analysis project Ga0307515, IMG submission 194513) | Populus trichocarpa ectomycorrhiza microbial communities from riparian zone in the Pacific Northwest, United States - 17_EM | ecosystem: Host-associated > Plants > Roots > Unclassified | place... | reverse complement strand
TGCGATCAGAGTAAGTGTCAATTTTGTATGAGCATAATTAACACTGGTCAGTTCACAGATCCGTGATCTGACCGGTTCATTCACGGAAGGTGGGACTCCGTGAATTGACCGGTTGCTCCGCGGACTGACATTCTCCGTGAACTGACTAGAACATGTATGAGACTGCAATTTCTGCATTCCGTTCTGGACGTCCCAACAAGCCAAGAGTCTCCAATCCGATTACTTCACCCTTCTTTCCGCGACTTTCTCTTGGATCAGCAAAGATGCAAGGATTCTCAGTTATGGATCGACAAGAAAAAGGCACACGGTGATCTATTTGTAAGCTGTCTCAAGCTCATGTCGAGACACCTACAGAGGGACATGTGCAATCTCCGACTTCCAGGTGCGCTTGTAAGCGAGATAAAGGACGGTGTAGTAAAGGACTGCCTTCCACTTGCTGTTCAGTATGCATGCCGCTATTGGGTCGGTCATCTTGAGCAGAGTAAGGTTACACTCCGCGACAATGACCAAGTTCATATATTTCTGCGGAAACATTTTCTTCGCTGGCTTGAGGCCCTGAGCCTCATCGGGAAGATATCTGATGGTGTCCTTATGGTGAGGTCTTTAGCCGACGAGTTAATGGTAAGAGGCTCTATCTATCATTATGTTCTGGTCTAATGGACTAATTTGGTGAAGCCAAAATCAGCTGTAAATAGCGATTTACACGATATGGCGTACGATGCCAAACACTTCGTTCTCAACAACAGATCGATAATGGAAATCACATCCCTGCAGATATATTGCTCCGCTCTTGTGTTCAGCCCAAAAACAAGTGCAATTAGAGGTCAATTTTGGGATCAGATCCCATGTTGGATTAAAAAATGCCGGTGGGTCAAGAGGACTGGAGTCCTGCGTTGCAGTCGCTTAAAGGGCATTCTCACGAGGTGCGAGGAGTGGCATTTTCACCCGATGGCCAGCTTCTAGCATCAGCATCTAAAGACAACGCAGTCAAGCTCTGGGACCCATCGGCAGGAGCCTTTCGTTGCACCCTTGAGGGCTATTTTCAGTCACTTCCTAGTGAACTACCAATTAATGAACTGGCCTTCTGCAGCAACGGTTCATATCTTGAGACAAGTCGAGGGATATTGGAACTCAAACACCTTCCTCACTGTCAGAGTCGATTCCCGTTCACTTTAAACCCATGCCCACAATATGTAGGTGAGCAGTGGGTGAAGTGGGGGACAGAAAACATACTTTGGCTTCCTCCTGATTACCGCCAGGCAAGAAGCGCATGCGTGGCAGTTCGACATAATATTCTTGCAATCGGTCATGAGTCAGATAGAGTTACTTTTATTGAAATTGACCCAAAACTATTCCTCTAGGTGAGCGTTTTTAGATCTGATTATCAATTGAAACCTAACACATGTAGCATCAGTTCCGGCGAATATCGATTAATCTTGAAGTGGCGATTGATGATTCTGTGTTTTGCTTGTGGTATTTTTGGCGACGTATGGATACTTGGACGGAAGTTATACAGTAGCGGTAGCAGGCGTAATGGTTCGGATAGTGGTCGACAGTTGTGTAATGTGTCGGAGCTTGGTTTCAATTACACATTTGTAGCATGATTATATAGGAAGGCAATTTGTTTAGGTTGCGTCAATAATATTTTCAAAGTTTTTACCAAGGTTTACAGTTATTTCATATGATGTACCTGTTCCGACTCATACGCCAAATTTTCCCGTTGGCCAACCGGTCGACCGTGTGACCAACAGATCGACCGTTTGGCCAATACATCGATCTATTGGGCAATGGGAAACTTTGGTATATGGGTCAACCCTGTTGAGTGGACTTTGAGTGCGGTCATCACGTGGTGTTAGGGTTGAGCGGCGGAGCCGCATTCACTCTACTTCTTGTGTACGTGTCAAATAGATGAATAGACAAGTCAATATACGCATCACCAATTTGGCAGCTGCACCATAAGTCGACGTACGCTTCCCTCTGCGCCAGGATTGGTCCAACAAACCCATTGCCAAAGAGGTTGACCGGTGCACCAAGAGAAATACTTTGGAGCACCGGTCAACTCACTGGCCAAGTGGTCAACCCATTAGCAAAGTTGTCCATACTAATTACAATATATTTAAGATTGTCTACCATTCTCTGAGTCTCTACCAGTACATATTTGCCAGAACCTATTCCTCCTGACTCTGAGCATGCTGTCCCCTCGCCCGAGTTATTCTGCCCATTTTTTGTCCACCTACTGTGGTATTGGTTCTCTTTCGGCTATTCTGGCCTTCAAGTGATGGAATTGGCTCAGGCCTAGGGACTCGATCAACTAATGCAATTTCTGTCCGGATTGCTAATGATGATAGATTTCCACAGTCATGTTCATCTGCGTGGCAGTAGATGGAACACTGGACTTCGTTCTTTTTGCAGCGGCAGCGCCCAGTACATACTCCTTTGCAGTTTCAAGAGACAGTCACCCGGTTGCTAGTGGATTCTATTGCAGCGGCAGCATGAAGTGTAACCTATATATGAATACACCGGGAAAAATGACCTTACGCGACGCGTAACTCATAGAGAAGCTGTTTTTGGGACGGTAATTCATAGCATATTTGACGCGTGGCATTATGAATGTCCTATGGACCTACATGTTGACTAGATTACTATGATACGCGTGCAATTTTGTGCGCTGGATACTATACATCACACTGCATACAACAAACTTGAAAGCAAGCTGCCAGATGCACTTCATTGCACGCTCTCAAGTACACTCTCAAGTACACTCCTGATTGCACTCGATTGCACACTCCCAGCCTGCTTGACTGTACGCTCCCAATTGATCTCGATGGCGCACTCCCAGCCTGCTTGACTTACGCTCTCAGGTAAGCTCTCAAGACGCTCCCAAGTACACTCCCGGGCATGCTCTCAAGGACGCTCCCAATTGCACTCGATGGCACACTCCCAGCCTGTTTGACTGTACGCTTCCAAGTAAGCTCTCAAGACGCTCTCAAGCACACTCTCGAGAATGCTCTCAAGGACGCTCCCAATTGCACTCGATGACACTCCCAGCCTGATAGACTGTACGCTCCCAAGTTAGCTCTCAAGACGCTCTTAAGCACACTCCCGAGCACGCTCTCAAGTACACTCCCAATTGCACTTGACGACACCTCCCAGCCTGCTTGACTGTAGCTCCCAAGTAAGCTCTCAAGACACTCCCAAGTACACTCTCAAGAGGGAAGACACTCTCAATCTCACTTGACTATATGCTCCCATGTATGCTCCTGCATGCTCGATCCAGAGACTTGCTGAGTTGCAGACGCCAGGCACCGGGAGGTGTGAGGCTGGTGGCGTATGGCGGGCAGTGATTGGCGGGCGGGCGGGCGGCGAGAGGCGTATGGCGTGTGGCGTGTGCCAGGTGGCAGGCGGCGTATGTTGGCCGAAATCATGACGTCGGTCGATATCATAGTCTGAACCTTATCTTTAGCGCGGCCACCACAACAAGATCTCACGATGCCTCAAGATCATGGTGTTGACAATTGCAGCCTTAGATTCTGCAGGAAAGGTAGACAATTGGATCTCGGGGAGAACAGATCTCCGACTCAGTTTTCTCAGCGGAATCTGCAGCCAATTTCCTGTCGATTTTAGGCGTATGTGTGCGCATTCGGTCCTGCGCTGATGGTCATGATGGTGATGGTGATGGTGATGGTGATGGTGATGGTGATGGTGATGGTGATGGTACCGAAAGCACTTAGTTAAGTAGGTTGGCTACGTCAACGTCAATGTCAAAGCTTTAATAGACTTAAAGCCTTCTATTGGCCAAAGCTTCCACAAACTTAGAGTTCAATGGGCCCAAAGATTCCTGTGGAAACGCTACTCCTGCCGAAGCGCGGCTCTCTCAAGCGCGGCTCCGAAACAGGCTCACAAGCAGGTTCTCCATCAGGCTCTCAGGCGGGCTCTCAAGCGGCCACTCAAGAATGCTATCAATGAGTGTATTAGCACCAGCGAAGCCTGTCGGCAGTCAAGACTGGCTGAGGCTAATCGACTGCCAGCCGTGTATAGTCGCATAGTCCCACGCGCAGATGTCTATGCACCGACAATAGATGACTATAGACTGCGCGTCGCGCAGGGGTCCATGGGAAGCTTGCTATGAGCAGCGCGTAGCGCAGTCTATAGTCGATTTGCACTTTTGCCGATGGCGCTCCACTACAAGCACTATACCCTGTCCCAACTACTATCTGCGCCGCTTGCAGAAGTGATTGAAGATGACTCAGATGTGGAGTCCTCTACTACCACTCACTCAGCAGACTCCTCTGAAGATGGATACCGCCCTCGTACCACCACATCACACCTGGGGCCTGATGAGATCTCCTTCACCCCGGTTGCTCTACTGACCATGAGACTTCGCTCAAGAAAGTCATAGTGTGCAAGTAAGTCACTCCCAGAGCTGCTCAGATGACTCCCAGACTAATCTACAGTCACCAGTTATTTCTACTGTTTGGGATATGGTTTTGTATATACAGCAATGGTTGAGAGGAGGTAATAAACGGAGATTTGATGGCGCAATCTGCGCACGGACGGTGTCTCGCTTCTAGTGGATGTCTCGCTTCCCCGGTGATTTACGTTAAGTCTGGATTCGGCGGACGTCAAACGATTAAGAAAGAGCACTTCCGCTGTTGTAATTATCTGCTTGGATCCACGCCCGGTAACCGGTGGCTATAGAGAGAATATTTCCCTGATCTGCTGAATTACATTGCAATGAATTCGATGAGCGCATATACTAGCCTACATTTATTTCAGGTGGGACTGAGTTACACACAGAAGGCATGTGCACAACTGCATGTGCGCAACCCCATAAGCTGACTACTGCTCCAATCAAACCTTCTACATACATCCCAAGTCGGTGAGCACTGCCTCATTAGAGCTGCATACAAGGCTGTGGAATAAGTATAAAGTTATGAACTCCCCGGCCAAAGTCAAGCGGACTAACTTCAGAAACAGCACTCAACAAAGTAGCCCTCATCCGTGGGTCGCTGCTTGAGAATCCGCAACGAATCCCCATTTCCTTCAACCTCTACTGTGCTGCCAGCCACACCACAGACAAAATGTCTTCGACGGCCCTTTCGTTCACTCCAACCGAGTATCATCTCAACTACCTCCACGAAAAGCTCAAAAAAGCTCAAAGTCGTTCGGCTGACGGTCGCTACTTCATTCCCATTGATGCATATAACGCTTGGTTAAACGATTCAATCGCATACAGTAGCATCCTATGGATGCTCAATCGAAACCTCAAGCCAGCACTCAATTCAATTCCCGATAACTGCCGGATACTACTCGCAACGCTGGTCCTGATCGATCGCCTTGATATTGCGAGTAGGCTTATCTCAAGCCAATATACTGACAATGTCTTGCCGCTCTCACAAGACAACATCAGTTCGATTGACGGCACGCTTTCTGGTACGGACTTTTTGAGCCAACAGTACCAATTTCTAGTACCAAAGCTGGGTCCTGAAATCATTGCCTCACAATGGACAACTGATTACATTTTGCCTATCGTCGAGCGCAGCAAACTGAAGCAGAGGGCCGAAGGGTTCGGCACGGTATATAAGATCAAAATCCACCCATCATATGATGGGTTCGGCTCAGAGGACGAAGTGAGTTCTGCATCTGCCTGACGAATCACTTACTTCTTAAACTGACTAAATATGGCAGTCTGCTCATATCCACGCCTGCAAAAATATCAACGGGCGTGACGACGTTGCTGTTGGCGAGCTTTGCCACTCTATTTATGAGTTTCACCAACGGAATCAACATCCGAACCTTTTACCGGTCATGGGTTTTTACCGCCATGGAAATAAGTGGAATCTTATTGCGCCATTCGCAAGTCGCAATCTTGAGGAATATATGGCTATGGGGAAGATCCCCACTTCAACCCAAAGAGGTGGGTTACGTCTTGCAGCAGACCTCACTTCAGCCTTGATGGTGATTCACCGCGGTGGTGATGATCCCGTTGCACACCATTTCGCTGGGTACCATCATGATTTAAAACCATCCAATATCTTGGTATGCGATAAAATAGTGTCTATTACCGACTTCGGTTGTATAAAAGTCAAAAAGGAGAAAGATACCGAGTTAGGCTGTAAGCTCTCGTATTGGAGTCCTCTACATGTCGAAACGCAAGAGGACCGGACCGTTTCATACAGAGCTCCTGAATACCACCCACTGCCGCCCACTGCGAGCACGGGAAGAGCTGGCGATATCTGGTCACTGGGGTGTATTCTTGCGGTCATTCTCGTGTGGCTTTTCGAGGGGCCGGCTGGAGTCAGCCGCTTTCATAAGGCGCGAGAAACCATTCGCCACTCTCCCGAAGGCGACATTATTACACTGCATGCTTTCCACAATGGGTTGGAAGTGAAACCAGAAGTTCTAGACTGGCTCGGCGATCTTGAAGCCAAGGAGGCTGGGGCTTATCCCTGGATACGACATATCGTTCACCTGATTAGACGGATGCTCGAGACGAACCCCGAGAGGAGACCAACAGCGGCGGAAGTTCTCCAACTTTTGAATATGTATATCGAAAATAGTTCAAACTCTGCAGATATTAACACAGGTCGCATCCTGTCGGACGATGAAACTGCGAAGATGGAATATACGGTGGAAGATACTTGCTCATCAAGAGACCTATCCAACGATGCTGTGAGTTCTAATGGGCCGAGTTTATGTGTTTCCTACGCTAACTGAAAGCAGGCCAACAGCCCCCGCCAAACATGTTTCACAATAGAGGCCTCCATCTCAGAAAAGGAAGATCTAGAGAGCCAGGAGACTATGCAACCCGTTTGTAAGACGCGTTGGTGTCGCTTTCAGTTAGCCGTGGAGGATTATCTAGGGTGCCCTGCGGCATGGTGGCCGTTTTTACCACCACACCGCGCAAAGGTAATTTTTTAAGTCGTTAGTAGGCACGGCGGCTGACAACAAATTCCCTTTAGAGTGATTTCGCTCAGCTCAGTGGAGCTTCGGAGGCTAGCAAGTACGCTACGTCGGAGTCCCGATCATGCGAGTGTCACTTCCAGGCAGTTCATCCATCAACCTCGGCGACCCAGCATCCGCCAAATCGCGCAGAATCTTCATTTATTACTCCCCTCGTCGGAAGTTGCGACGATCGACCAGCCCCGCCAGTGGCAGAACCTTCGACCGTTCAAACAAAAAATGAGCTCTATTTACTATGCTGCTTTAATGTCCCCAAATTCGAACGAGACCGCATCAGGACGCACACCATCGTCCGGCAAATCTCTATACCGCCTGGCTCGAGTATTGGAGATGTATTTAAGCGGGTCAGATACGAATACAACCTATTTGGAGGTCGGTGGAGATGGAGGCGTCATCTTCTGATGAAGAGCTTGGCACAAATCAACTTTGTGAAGGCTTGTCACCCTTACTAGTGCGTAATGTGACCTTGCTGATCTTTATCTGGCATAGTTTGAACTTTATGGCAATGATTTTGCGGATGTTGTCACGATTACACCTTTACTACCTTCGCCGCAAGATGTCCTCTACGAGTTTACTCCAACGCCGGATAGGGAGGGTTCTCCAATAGGAAGCAACGCACTTCTTAACTGCTTTGGTTCGCCCCGATTCGGATACTCTGAAGAGCTTGAGCGTATCCCGAAAAGGGTAGTTGCACTTCAACTCCCTCACAGCGGAAGTCGTCAGACGGAATTTGGCCTGCATTTCATAGACGGTACAAGTATCGCTAGTCTAGCACTAATTCTCTTATTTGCAATTGCTTTGAGTCTGGCCATATTCGGGACAGTTTACAAAACGACGGGTAATATTGGGCAGGGAGCTGGAGCCGGTGGTGGTGTTGCTAGTCTTTTTGCACTGTTATTCTCCGTCCTTGCGCACTTGAGAAAGAGTAAACAGTAAGTCAGGGATCTTCTTGTAAATTTAATTTCTGGGTTCTTTGAGCTTGCATTGGAGTTCTATACATATATATGAAAGATAATTTTTTGAGGACATACGCAATGCATCGCGCCAGTTCGTTAGATAGGCGCAGTTAGCGCTAAATCCTATGCAGCTAAGTAATGGGACAATCAAAACGTAAGCGCGCAGAAACAGACACTCTTGCGTCAGAAGCCGGCGTGTTAATCGACGGCATGACGTAAAGGACCTCGCGCTCTGTTGGGGGTGCTCCCGGGAAGTTGCGCGTGTTCAACCCTGACAATCACGGGTTCAAAAGATTTCCCCGAGACTGAGCAAGCCATGTTCGAACTCCCGCATTAGGTTGCATTGGATGATTCAGACACTAACTTTATTACTTGGTATCTTGTACAACCCGAGATTCAGGCTAGCCAAAAATGAAATACCGCTGCAGTTGAGAACACACCATCGGTGGATGTTTTCATAGAGCAGTGTCAAACTGCTGCCAGACGCGGTGCTGTGTACTCCTTTTGCTCCCTACACCCCAGCCTGCTTGGGTTTCAATGCTATTTCATTGTTTGTACCTCGCCCGCTGCTTCCGGACAACGACGAAACCCCCCCACAGGACCCCACCACTTGCTCACTCCTGTCCCCTAAGGTACAAAGTTTTGGTGTGGCGTAGTGTAAAGCAAACTACCGTGGTGTGAGATACAGATTTCAAATAATATAGCACACTAAATCCTTCGATTCTCCATGTATACAACATCGAGTATGTTTATTGCAGGCCGTGGAACTCCAACCTCCGCATCTGGATCTGTCATGTCTCACACAACATCGCCAACACCTTCCCCGTCCTCATCACCTCGCAAAACTCCCCCCTCAAACTCTCAACATGCACACTCTGCACCGTCTCCGCATCACACACCCCCTTGTCCCACGTCGCAATCGCGTCCTCTACCAGAATGTCCTTTCCCTGCCCCCAGTTTCCATCACAACACCCAGATTCGCCGCAATGCGAACAGTAGTAGACACGCAATAACCCGTCGTCAACCTAACCCAATTACCTCGCATCCACTACTTTGCCGGGAACCTCACCCAGCAACCAATAACCTCCGCACCCCAGCGCCCCTCAACCGCTCCTCCAAATCCGTCCTAACAAACGCGGAGTTGACAGATTTCGTGATCACCACCTCCCCCGGCTCAGGCGTGGCATAGTCCATGAATTCATGCTCTGGATTGCTAGGGTGCAGCGGAGATACGGGATTGAGAGATGCGTGTTGAACGTGGGTTACTTGGCCGCGAAGGCGGCGGAAGGCCGTTAGGAGGGATGTCAGGGCTGCTTCGAAACTGGGGTTGGAGCGGGTGCTGCCCCAGTGTGTGGGGTGTGCGAAGCCTGCTTGGATGTCGATTAGGAGGAGGGGTGTCTGTGAGGGTGGGAGAGGCCATTGTTGATGGGGTGAGAGATGGGAGAAAGGCGCGTGCTGTGGTGAGGTTTAAGTATATGGTCTTTAGGTGATATCTGATGCATTGATGACGCTTATAGTATGTGCATCACACGAAACTGTGAATGTAATTAGTACTAAGTAATCAAGAAGTGCTGGTTTATATTTTCTATGGCTGGTAATCCACAACTATCTATACGTTCCAATTGTTTGGACTTATGACGGGATTGTGATCGAGGTCAACCAACAGCAGAAATTCTAATCCAGATTTGTGGTGGAGCCATCGGATATGAAAGAGATAATTTTGCGTATTGTTTAATGAGCCGGCCTTCCACACAATACAAGAAATCTAGAGGGAAACTAAACTACCGTGGATGAATACTGTTCATAGAGGGTCACTCGGCCCTTGCACTTGGCCGGACTGTTGCATGTGTACTTGGATCGTGAGTCTCAGCACCGTCTGATGTCTTGTATGAAGATGGTGGTTGTATGAGGATATGCATCAGGACCAGGGTGATGCGTCTCATGTCAGAGCATACGCGTACGCATATGGGAGATTGTACATATACGGGCCTCTGGCCCTCGAGATAGAGAAGTCAATCAACAAGTCACCGAACCATCCAAAGTAACACGGACCGCCACGACTCTGGCAGTCACTTCGTGCGTGTCAATTTCACTGCCCAGGCGCTCTAGGGTGTATTATACAATACGACCGTAATATTGATCTTCTGTAAGACGCAAATTCGTTGACACTCTCGGAACTCGGTGACAAAAGAAGCGCAACAGGGATTCCCGCATGGCTGCCATGCCGCATAGTCACCGACTGTAGTACTAACCGTACTAACCTGGCTTTCAGGCTTTCTGGGATCACTGCTCCCAAAGATGGGCTTTCCTAACAACCAGCAGATCCTCCCCTTTCCTCCGTCTTGCCGTGACATGCGTACACTGTTACCTTACATAATAGCTTCACTGTAGCTACTCATTTATTATACTCACACATCTCACGTCTAAGTTCTAGTTTCTGATGTCCTACAATTCCTGATACTTTGTATATAAACCTTGTGCAAAAAGCAACCCCACCACCACCACCACCAATTCCTTTTTCGGGCTCGTTTTGCCCAAGCATCCGAATAGTCCGTCCCGTCCGGGCAACGCTTTGACCGAGACCGGACTATGGCTTTCGGAGCTGAGAATTCTGCACTATCTGGGACTAGGGCAAATTTTTCTTGGACTATATACCTACAGGGCCCCGTAGTTTCTATAATATCCAAGAGTGAACTATATGAAGTGGCAGAAACCATGTTATTTTATAGTAAGATTCGTTTCTAAGCCACCACCAGCACCACAGCGAGCTTTAAGGCTCTCCCCCTGCAGGTTTTAAGGTCGTCAGCTACTAGCGCCAAAGCCCATCAGTGAGTATACAGCTAGTCACCGGTGGAAATATGGATACTTTTTAGGCCTACCATCGGCACCACCTCCGGATACCTACTCCCAGTTGGCGCCGGTCCCCTATAGGTACCTGTACGGGGCCCTAGGGGAGTACAAATGCAGCCCCGGACGGCCTAGTCAACCGAAAAGATGCCCAAGATGGGCCACGGCGTCGGGCCCCGAAAGACTATAGTCCGCCCCGGACAGTTCGGACCCCTGGTTTTGCCTGCCAATGACTCCGCTTCAACACTAATTGCAATAGGAACCCCACCCTCGTCAATACAAATACAGCTTTAACACTTGCTCAGAGGTGATATATGAAGCCAATAGGTCTCAAATTTACAAATCTCCTGAGAAGGAAAGTAACGCCAACGAAGACACTGACGAGCCAGACAAGTCCACAACCTGGCCAATCCGCCATTCGCCACACCATCTCTACTTCAACAACAATTCATGAGGGGAGCACTACGTCACTGAGATGACATTCAGGAAGATTATTGTAGGGCAGACTTTGAGTGCGGTCATCACGTGGTGTTAGGGTTGAGCGGCGGAGCCGCATTCACTTTACTTCTTGTGTACGTGTCAAATAGATGAATAGACAAGTCAATATACGCATCACCAATTT
>Ga0307515_10021632_pt1 | contig 11388 bp, 2 predicted proteins | sample 17_EM_MG_FD_194513 | JGI IMG/M metagenome (GOLD analysis project Ga0307515, IMG submission 194513) | Populus trichocarpa ectomycorrhiza microbial communities from riparian zone in the Pacific Northwest, United States - 17_EM | ecosystem: Host-associated > Plants > Roots > Unclassified | place... | reverse complement strand
GGGTTTTTCTAAGATTTATATAGGTTTTAGTACTTCTAAAAATAGCGCATAAACAAACCTCACTAATCTCCCTTTAAATGTCCTTAAGGCCTTCATTCTAGGATACGGCCCTATTTCTAAATTCGTTCTAAATACCTTTAGCTTCGACATTAGCATAGTGGTTTTAATCGGCTTCATTTTATTCGCTGTTATAACATTAGAAACCTATATATAGAATAAAGCTTTCTCTTTTTTTTGTCAGTTCTTTATATTATCGGTTTTCGTTAACAATAGAGATAACCTGTTTAATAGTATACTTTAGTAGATCGCAGAGCAGCGTATGTTAAAAATCTCTCGCTTAGTAAAAGCTGTCACGCGACTAGGAACTATTTACGGCAACTAGGTAGATAATAGCGATAATAAGGAGGCACTTAACGAAAAGGGAATCTTCAATTTTAGAAAGTGGGCAGCTAAGCTGCCACCCCGCTATAAGCCCTACTTTGGTAAATATAGGTTCTAATATAATAGCCGCCTATTTATCTTTAATCGCTCACGCTAAAAGAGACCTACTAGTCTATAGTCCCTAAATAGAGGTGATAAAGAGCTTATTAAACTAAGATGTATTAGACGGTTAACAAAGCCTCTTAAGAACCTACTTAACTATATAAAATCATAGTTACTTAAGAAGGAAAAAGCTATAATTGTTATTTGACGGCTAGCAAAAAAGGATTATGGACATAGTGCTAGATTATAGGACTGCGTCTTATCTAGACCTTCTCGTCCAATAGACACTGTGTTACTTAACCCTAAGCAAAAGACTAAAGTCGTAAAGGACATTAATAAATATCTCTATCCATCCAGCCCTCGCTAGTACGCCACCCGCGGCATTCTATACCGCCGCGGTTACCTTTTCTACGGACCTCCTAGGACCGGAAAAACGTCGCTCTCCTTTACCCTTACTAGAATCTTTAGGCTAGATATATTTTATATTTCTTTACTTAAACCTACTCTTATAGAATCCGACCTTAGCCGGCTGTTTAATAACCTCCCTCGCCGTTATATTGTTCTTCTAGAGGATATCAATACCGTAGGTTTGCTAAGAGATAAGAGTAACAAGAATGAAGAAGAGGACGAGGCGGATTCTAAAGGAGGTAAGACGGTCTAAGAGTTAAATATTACCAACTTAGCCAAAGCGATTAAGTCCGCAAACTGTAAAGATAAGTAGAACGACAATGTAAAATAGGGTGTTTCGCTTTCTGGTCTACTTAACGCCATTAACGGCGTCGCTACTTATAAAGGCAGAGTCCTTATTATAATAACGAATTACCTAGAGAGGTTAGATAAAGCCCTTATCTATCCTAGTAGAGTTAATATGCAGGTTAAGTTTACGCTCGCAATATATAACCAGATTTAAGACATTTTTATTCATATATACTTAAACGAGAATAATAAGGTCCTAAAGCGGCGCAGTAAGCCTAGTTAGATAAATGGCGTGCTTTAACCTACTTTAAATAGTAGCCTTAATGGGTTAGCGAAGATAATACACGGGATTAATAGTATTAATAAAATTAACGGAGCTAACGGAGTTAAGGGAGGGAAGTACTTAGCCTCTAGCAACCTAGCTATAGCCGGCACTATAAGTCCTAAAATACTAAGGGTACTGGCTAAGGCTTTCGCTAGTTATATTCCTAAAAGTAAATTCTCGCCGGCTAAGATCTAGGGCTTCCTGCTAACGCGTAAGAAGGAGCCTTAGTAAGCTCTTAAGCAAATAAACAAATAGAAGGATATAGTGCTAGAGGCAAAGGGAAAGAAGGTAAGGGTTGTCGGCATATAATAAGCGGAGCTAATAGGCCTCTAGGATATCTAATGCAGTATTAGAGAAATAAAGGCGAGGTTAAAATCGAAGTATTGCGTAAGTATGGTTTATGCATTAACCTAGTCTATATAGTTAAAAGAACTATCCCTTTATAGCAAACCTAGGTAAGCCCTAAGGTACCTAATTTTATACAGATATATTTATATCTTTCGTTTAAATCCAAATGCTTAATTAAAGCATATATTAAGGCAGATAAATAAATAGGCTAGTGGTCGCTTTAGTCCTAGTTACTTAATATCTAAACAAAGAGGGGAGTTAGCTGTTAAGAGGTGGCTCCTAAACAGTATGGTTTTAGCTGCATCTATAGCATAAATAAAGGATATCAAATATATATATACTATTGATGGTGGCCTAAAGGACTTAGCACACTTACTAGAAGCTCCTAAGTAAGACCTTAAGGCTTAAGGTAATATAGAAAGGATCTTCCTAATTACTCTCTTAAAATACGTAACTAACCCAGATACTATAGAGTAGATAACCCGGTACTGCGCTAGCTATAGTAGAACCGCGGCTAAAAGGCAGAGAGCTGCGACTTATTTATACTAAGTTCCGCATATAAAAGCTTATAAAGAGGGCGTAGGGGGCTTTAGCTAGAGAAGTGACCTAGCTAGCCAGTCTTAAGTATAGGGGCTAGCCTTTAAGTACATTAGTTCCGTAAGCAGGGCCTAGTGTTTTTCGTGGTAAATTAGTCGTTGCCTTTCTAAACCTTAGAAGGGTTCTAGGGGCATAGGCCATAATATAGAGCAGCAGATTATCGGCCTCTGCGGCGTTAGCTATATATCCTATCTATCCCTATTATTCCATTAGCTCGTTTCTAGGGCTGCAATGCGCTAAGCTTAGGGAAGTTATATCTTAGCCTACAAAGATCGCCTGTAGGTTATAGCAACTTTAACCTATTATTTTTTTACGGTGCGGCTTAGACCCTAGGTAGCCCACGCCCCCTATGTCTATAGTAGCACCTAAATATTCTTAATTAATATATATTCTTTTTAGAAACAACTTTTTTAGGTAGTTAATCAGTTATCAATTACCCTTTTTCGCTTAGCATAGCGATTTAATCTAGTATAGACGTCCCACCTCTATATTATTTGTAGAGGTCCTAAAGACTAGGCTATTTAGGATTAGAAATACGTAAATATAGCAAAAATAGGTTTATATAGGGTCCTTATAGGACAATAATAGATACGGGCGTTATACATATATTTATTTCTTAATTTATTTGCTCTCTTCTAGCCCTCTAATCCTTATTATATCTATACCCCATTTCCCTATACCCCTATCGCCTACTACTGCCGGTATAACTTAGAACTAGTATAATACGGATATCAATATAAGCCTATTACAATTTATATTCCAATTGCTTTTACCTATATAAACTGTCCTATATTTAAAGATATTTAGCGGACTCTAAACGGCATTATATAGTCCCTTTTAGCTCCGTTTTTCTACATTTATAATAGTCCTAGCAACGTGCTCTAACTTATAAGGTTTAACTTTTAGCATTAACAAGGCGCGTATTTATAGCTATTAAAGACAAATTTTAGTAGAAAAAGTAAGTCAATTTGTTAAATATTAAGGTTACTCTTAGGTACCACCTTATGACTTATACCCTATTTCTTGCCATTATATATCTTACTAATCTATTTTTATTACCTATTTATTACCTATTACCGACTAAGTAGCAGTTAAGTAATAGTTACAAATAGTCGTTAGTATTAGTCTTTTGCCCCTACCTTATATATATAGAGAGGGTTTAAAGCTAGCCTTAATTAATAGAGTTCTTATAAGTGACTTATCTATCTAATACAATTCCATTAATAACGCGCTAAAGGATTTAGCACTAGCATATAATAATAGCTTATTCGCCCCTAACTATAAGCATCCCTAATAAGCCGAAATATTAGAAGCTCCTTAGCACAAAATACCTTTATTTATAGGCAACCCTCTAAAGACTAAGTGCTACTAAATAGCGGATTGGCCTTAAGTATATATTAGTTCTAGCTTTTATAGGTCTTTGTCTTTATTACAATACATCCTACTAATCTATAGCGCCGAATGCGGGTCGCGTTTTTAAAGGCAATAAGAAGGCGGCCGGCGTGTTGTTAGAGAAGGCAATTAGTACGTATAACTACAAACCGCAATTATTACTATAAGGCTGCGAATTCTAGCGTCGCCCCCTTTACTCAAATGTTCCTACAAATATATTTATATCTCCCCTCAACTTCTAGCGCCGATTTAAAAAATTTATTACGTTAATGGCCGATCATTATTACGCGAATTATTTAATGGCCTAATCAAAAACGACCATGGCTACTACCGCCGATAACTTCGCCTGCCCATTTTGTAATGGGTAGATATTCTAATAAGATAACCTATTATTTAACTATATTAATTTTAGGTACCCGTTAAAAGCGGAGCTAAATACCTAGGAAGAAATTGCCCTTTCCCGAAAAACTTTACAAGAAGAGGCCCTTCGTAAAGCGTAAGTATTAAACTATTTTAGGGAACCTAGCTCGGCCCCCTTTCCTCTACCTACTCTATTATCCTTAATATATCTCCCTTTCCTAGAAGCTAATTTACCTTTATAGGAAATCTTTGGGTAATGGACCGATATAAGGACCCTCGGATAATACAACTGTAGAAAGTAATTTAACACCCAACCTAAATCGGCTAATACTTAAAGGTAAGAGTTTTAGTAGGAAGAACTAAGCTCTCTCAATATATTGACCTGGTAGAAAGCGTGCTGCTAGCTCTAATATACAGCCTATAGAATTTGCCGTACGGTTTTTAATCCGCTAGGACAATCCAAGGCGTGCTAAAGTAGTAAGATATAAGATTGCCGGCGAACCGTATACGGACGACTTAGATATTTAATATACTAGCGGCCTTAATCCATTAAGGCTAAAATCTAGTCACGCTAGCCTGTTTAATCTATACTATAGCTCGGCCGCTAATATGAATTTACCTACGTCCGTTAAAGTAAACCCCTATAGGCACTACTACTTTACCTACTAGCAACAATCTAGGAACTATAGGCCGCTATCTTATAAAAGTCCAAAGTACAGCTTAGCGGTTGGTTCACTATTACCGTTTAATATATAGCTAACCCGCTAACAGCAACTAGGTATTATCGAAATTCGGCGTTTTAATCCTTAATATCTAAACCTTTTACTTTAACCCGACTTACGCCCTATTTCTTAAAAGCAGCTTACCTTAGAAGTGAAGTCTATATATGCTAGTTTTATAATAGTAAAGATAAAATGTATTTATATAGATAGAGCGTAGGCTTCTAGAATGGAAGGAGATCCTAATTTTAAATTAGTAAATAATTACTAGTAAGCATTAATTACTCTATACCGAACACTGCTATATAAGTATTATAACTTCTTTTTAGCTTCTTAATATCCTTCTACTTCCCCTATATTATGTCGCCTAGTATCTAAATACTCTATGCCTGCTAGAATGTAAAAATATGGTATTTACTCTTTCCTTAAGCTATTATATCGTTGGCTGCCAGAAAGTTTAGACTATATACTCGCTTTTATATACCTTACTTATTAGATAATAGCTCTTCTCTACAAAACAGTACCTACATTTAAGGATACTTAAATTAAATATCTTAGTAATCTTGCTCAATATTATATAGCTATTAAAGATAAGGACCTACGCGATTATAAAACTTAGGTAGGTATTACACGTTTTTAGTATAGTAAAGCTGCTAATAAGAGCCCCTCTATAGGCCGTTTATACTATTATCTAGCTATACTAGCGCGGCCTAATACGCTCTAATAACTTTACTACTATTTACGATCCCTAACCTGCGTCTAGCCGTTTATAAGCGCCTAAAAATCTATCTTAACACTACTAGATCTAATCCTTAGCCGTTTTAGAACGTTATATTTACACTCTTTACCTATAAACGCAAATTTCATTAAAGCTTACGGTATTCTCTTTGGAAAGCTATTAGCGGAAGGCTTTAAAAAAGCTCTTATATCATTCTTAAGTTAATTAGATAATTATATTAGGCGCGTAACCGCTAAATAGAAAGGGTAAGGTGTCTATATTGCCGTTACCAATATTGCTAGACTTTTTGATTACGGCTTATAGGACTTAATCCTTAGGTATGTCTTCCAGTTATACGCTAAAAAATCGCTCCGCAGCTTTTATACTAAACAACTATCAACTCCCTTAGATAATGATTTAAGTCGTTTACTATCTCTAGTTTCCCTAAAACTAAAACACTTTTCTAACAAAGAGCTATCGGCTTAGCTCCTTAAATTGTCCTCTAATTTCGCATTCTCCCGTGCTTGTCATCTAACATTTTTAACTTTAGCTCTTATTCTTCGGCGTATTAGGGACAAAAATGTTCTTCCTTATGTTTACGTTTTGTTTGCATTCCTCTCCACCGCTGTTTCAATCTCGTACGTTAGCGCATCGTTGTGCGATATCGCCCCCTAGCCGGAAATCGTTGCTTTCCTTAATGCGTTATTAAAATCTAAGGGATACGAGCCGCTCATTATAAGCAATCTGTTCCCCAATTAAGATCGAAACGACAGCCGTCCGTTACTAGAAGATTACCTTATACGTAGGCAAGTTTGGAGTCAGTGCTACTTCCTAAAATAGTAGTTTAGCAGTGAATATAATAAAGAGGAGCGCTCTCTTAAACTCCCCTTAATAATTAAATTAAGAACGGAGCGTATTTTACGCCTTGGTTAACAAATCGCATTTATAAGATTAAAGGCCATAATTAAGGACTTTTAGCCTAACTTTGTCTTAGTATAAACGCTAAATACATTATAACCAAATATTTAATACATAGTCTGTGTCCTCTGCATTTGCATAAGTCCAACTAAGGCATAAAACTAATAAGGGTTCTCATTCCTCAAACCATATATTACTATCGGTTAATGTAATAGATATAGATTTATCAAGTGCACCGCCTTAAAAGTTTGATAATATTAATAATGATTTACTAGAGATGCGAGATCTTAAAGCTAAATAAATAAGTTTTTCTAGTTAACTGTAATTAGCGCCTCAAACTTAGAATCTGAGTGCCACTACAACTTAAAGCGGCTATGCGCCCGTTTCTACAAAGGTAGCTAATAGGATATTACTTAGGAATTATACTGTAAAATAATACAGCGTGTCTTTCTTTAGTGCTCTATTAATGATCCTACAAACTAGGTTATAGTTTGTAATACTAATCTACTACTTAACCAATAAGAAGTATTTTAGATGCTACTTAAGAAGGGAGACTAAAGCGTTATAGTTCTAGATAGCGGTATATAGTCGTATATAATGTTGATTTGCGGGCGTATCTAACTAAAATATCTAGTTATCGCTAAGCTCCTTATACTATTAAGGAACAAAGATTTAATAGGTATAGCTGTATAAGATGCTCTTAATAGCACTAGGGCTGCTATTATAGAAGAGAAGAAAGTGCGAATTGCTACTACTATAGGTAAGGACATTACTTACCAGTTTATAACTAAGCAGATAGGCGACTATATAATAAAAGAAGGAAGGGATTTAGTTAGAGTTATTATTAGGGTAGCTTATAGAGAAAGTGATCTTAACTAAGAGGCTCGAGGAAACTGTTTAGGGGACTATCTAGGAGCAAAACCTGCCGTTCTTATTACTAAAGATAGAGCTATAAGACTTAAAGCTGCTACGGTAAGGGTTACCGCCATTGCTATATCTATGATTAAGAAAGTCCTAATCGCACTAAAGAGAAAATCCGACCTTAAAGAAAAGCCAGGTGCTCATTGCACTAAATAGTAAGATTTATATTTTGCTTTAAATCCTCTATAAATAGATTCTCGCACCGTATATAAGCCTTTAGGGTAAATTAATAGAGGCTTATATTAAGTCGCTTACTCTCCTAAAGAAGAATATAAAAGAAAATCCCAATTTTAGTAGGCAATTTGTACTTACGCTTTATACTTTCAATAGCCCAAAGGAGCATTAGCAGGATTGCTAAGTATTTTTATTCTCTTTAACTACCTCTAGAATATCCAGACCTCCTCTCCTAACAATATTATTAGGCTTCGTGCAGGTTATAATAATATACCTCTAAAATTTCCTCCCCCTATAGGCTTCTATACCCGAAATAGTATTAATAAACCGCTTCTTAAGGCCAAAAAGCCAAATAAGTAGAAATGGAAGGTAGGCAATAGTGAAGAATAAACATAGCATCGGCTTAATATCGTGCGATAGGTTTTCCACTTCGACATTTTCAAAGCCTATATCCTCTAACATTCGCAGTAGAACTCCTTGCTCGAATTCCTTATTTGCTAGTATAGATATAAAGGTGTTAATCTTATCCCAGGTGTCTATAAGGTATTTAAATAGTTATATATAAGAATTAGCTTTAATGCCTTCGTTATTAGTGCCTTAACTATTATCTACTGTTTTGTCTATAGTTGCAGGTTCCTTATTACTGAATTTAATATAATTATATTTATGCAACGCAACAGACCCTCCTAGTTTAAGCACTCGGTAAAACTGTTATAAGGCTTACTTAGGATTTATTACATATATAAAAGCCTCTATAGTATAAACTGCATCAATTAAATCGTCCTAGAGCCCGTCTAGATAGTAATAGTTTATCTTTTAGGCAGACACTTACTATTTAAGGTTTTCTGCCTTAATATTTCTATTTGCCTTAGCGAGGTAATAATCAACGACGTCAATCCCAAAAACACTTAATCCTTTCTTTGCTATGTATATTTCAACGTGCCCTACTCCGTATCCCGCGTCTAGTACTATAGCCCCGGCGCTAAGATTTAAAGAGTTAAATAGATAATCTTCTATAGCCCTAAGGGCCTTAGTAATTAGAAAAGGCCATTTAGTTTCTGTTGGATAATAGCCATAGTAGCGTATTCCGCCGAGTATAAGTCTATAGCCTATTTGAGATTTAAAAGAATTAAAATAGCCTTATAGAGAGGGGTTATCTTTAGTAAAAGGTATAACGTTATTAATATCCACTATAATAATAGATTGAGGTAGAAAGATAGCTTTCTAATATATAAGCCGGTGGTCCTTTTTTTTTTTAATTAGCCCTTAAAAACTTAATTAGGGGTTAGGAGGAGCCGAAAAGGACCTCTTTACTAATTTAGAAGACTCTAGAAACTATATAATTAATAAGTAATAAACCTAAGTCTTATCTGTAGGGTTAGTAATAAATAAAAGCATTAGAAGGAAAGCTGGAATAAGTTAAGCCATAGGACAGGCGCAGCTCTCTATAGAGGAAGCGTTGCTTATATAGGCTGCGGCGGAAGCTTTTAAAGGGTTACTCCACCATAAGTTATAAACGGTAGCGAAAGGTATAAATAAATAAGCGGCGAGCTTAATAGGGGCTAGCATGGTAGTTAGTGGAGACGCTTATAGTATAGAAAGGTCTGTCACTTACGGGATTATCGCGTAGACTTCTCTAAAATACTATATATAATAAGAACCCCCTCTATACCCTATTAGTCGTATAGATCTATCCGATACTAATTTAGGATCCTTATAAGGACCAGAATCGGCTTATATTTTAAAGTCTCCACCAATATATTTAACTAGCGCCGCGCCATAAAGAAAACTTTTCGGTTAAGGGTCACAACCTCCCTATATAAGGCGTGGTTATAAAGATAGGTTTATATTATAACTTTTTTTTGTATAGGAGCCGGCTTATAGTAATATGCACGACCAGCTTCCACTCCCCTTTAGTAAGTACTTTAAATTTTCAAATTTGGTACGCGCATCTAATCTCGCTAGTAATTGTAGTAAATGGCTATAGCTATATATAAGGACTATTTTAGTTACCCTAGAGAATTATTTTAGTTAGCTAGGGGAATTGTCCTAGTTAGCTAGAGGAGTTAAATTAAAGCAACTTAGAACTTGCCTAATGTACGCTTCCTTGGTATACGCTTCCTCTTTCTCTCTTTTATAAATACCACTCCCTCACCAAAAGCGAATAGGTTAACACTTTCTTCCTATATGGGATATTATTGCGGTCGCCTCAAAATGCCCTTAGGATACCCCTCGGATAGCTGTTGGTCACATACCTATATTCTCTACAATCTTGGCAACTGGTAACGACCCATTATTATAATAGAAAAAGTGGAGTATTTAAGTATCAGCATATAATTACTAGGTAGAATATACTTACCCATAGCAGCAATAGGCGCTCCGCTAAAATCTTAGACCTACTTAAGTTACCTTTAAGTTTAAGGGCAAAGGCCCTACCTGCTATATGCCCCTTATATTTACCACCTACGCCAATAAGTAGAACTAGCACGGCCGCCTTAAGACCATTAGAGCTCTATATATAGATATAGACCTATTAAAAACAAAAGAGAGGGTGAAAATCTATAGCCGTCTACGTGACGGTAAACTTAAGACGCTATATATTAAACTAATATTTCAGAATAAGAACTCTGTTTATTAAGGAGGGCTCTAAAAGCTCTCTATATACCTTAGATAGGTGGCGTAATAGATAGATAACGACGTCGTCTGTTAGGTAATAGGAATAGGTAATAAGATATTATACGAGATATTTAGTTATAAGTTGACACACACCTAAGATATAGTTCGTATAGACGATCTGGGTCTTTAGACGGTAGTAGATAGTAGTAAGGAACCTTAATTTAGGTCGACACTATGTTATAAAGTCGTTAAACGCAACACTGCTTTAATAAAATCTATCTTTAATAAACTAGCTATTAAGTAGGCAGAAGAACGGAGGAACGGTAAACTTAAAGGCAGTTCTAGTCTAGTTACCGCTATATATACTAAAGCAAACTCCATATACTTATGGTTTAGAAAGTAATCAAATTAATTAAAAATGCTCCATAACCATCAGCCCGGCCTTAAATCCTATCCATCTTTATTTCTTTTTACCACAAGATACTTGTCTATACTTAGTATATATATAACTAAAATTCCAATTAGTGTTATTTATATATAAATCTAATTTGGGTTAAATTACGATATATAATCAGGATCCCCTCTTAAGAATCCCCGCCCGTATCTACGATAGACGACTAGCTCTTTAGAGGTATATTTCTTTTTAATATACTAACTTAGTAATTTCTAGTTTTGGAAGCAGACATGATTTCCTTTATATATTAGATATTGGCAATAAAATCCTTTTAAAGTTAACTTTTAATGGTTCTTAATATGGTCGTTTAATAATTTCTAGCTTTTAAACCCGATATTTTTTATAGCACACTTTAGATGTTCGTACGTAAAAGCCATTACTTAAAGACGAAAAAGCTAAGTACCGGAAAGTCCGGTTTTTATATTAAATATATCTCGTAATAAAGTTAGTAAGTGTAACTGCCTCCTAAATACACTCAATTAGAATCCGATTAACTATCTTTACTATCTTTACAGTCACTTACAAAACCAGCCTCCACTTTATAGACCGTATTGGAAAATTTACCCCGCTGTTACCCATAAGTAGGAGATAGCGGTCTTATAGGACAAGTTTAGGATTCTATTATATAAGCTTTGCAACTTAATTATAAATATAGCTCTAAAGTCTC
>Ga0307515_10021631_pt1 | contig 11389 bp, 4 predicted proteins | sample 17_EM_MG_FD_194513 | JGI IMG/M metagenome (GOLD analysis project Ga0307515, IMG submission 194513) | Populus trichocarpa ectomycorrhiza microbial communities from riparian zone in the Pacific Northwest, United States - 17_EM | ecosystem: Host-associated > Plants > Roots > Unclassified | place... | reverse complement strand
ACTGGTTGAAGTCGTCAGTTTCTGTGAGGTAATAAATCTGTACTTCTCTTTCTTGTTTGATACTTGTGCTCTCCTTGTGTAGAGCGTGATGGATTGCTGGCACTGATTTGCAGACCAAGGTAACTCCAATTGTTGAAGGATATGGGGGATGGGCCTGGAGGATGGAAATTGTGCCAATCGAATCAGCTTACCCTGGATTTGGTGAACTTGTTGTAAGTGCTACTGTTTAAACTTTTCTTTTTTACTGTTTATCTTTATACCTTTTAAGTCCTCAAGAGGCGTAGCGTGATAGCAAAGGGCTTGAGATCTGCACAGCAGGTCTCGAGTTCGAGTCAGGGCGTGCACCTCTTGTAAGAGCCTGGAACAGCCGGGGTTTTACTTGCTCACCTAGGCCCACAAAGTGCGCTTTCCGGGGAGTGGGGTTTCCTTGAATCCAAAAAAAAAAAAAATTATACCTTTTAAGATGGTGGATGAGTTTATTGGATTTTATGACTTCTGGAAGGGTAGGGGTTGGGTTCACCAAATCATTGCAAATTTTATTTTTTTTTCTGACGACATGCTTGGAGCTGGAGGCCTAAATGCTTCCATACTCCACAGAGTCTTACTATTTTTTGTTTCTCAAAGTTTTTTTACCCAGGCTTTTTCAGAGACCAAAGCATGATGTGAACATGTTATACGTATTGGATTTCTGTAGAATTTTGCATTTGACTCTTTTTCCAATATACCGAAACAGGTTCTAGACTCGACCGATCATATAAATTCATGCAAGCCAGTGTGCCGCACTGATCCTTCGTATACCGAGACATTAAATTTTTTACAGAAGCTGAAAGCCCATTATTCAGGAAGAGATGTTTCACCGTGAAATTGTTGTCAATAGCTACACTAAATCTCGAACTGTTAAGCTGTGGGAAACAAATTTTGAGCTTGAACAGAGACCATTTCCAACCTCGTTGGGCTGGGATTCGAATTCTAACTTTAATAGCCTTGTAGACTGGATAAGATGAAGCTTGCGGACCTCACAGGATGAAGCTTCCAGATGTTAAATTTGCTCTCAAACCATCATCACAAGGAAGTTATTTTTACTTGTAATTTTTAACTCCCTATTTTTTAACGAATTGTACATCAATTTTGTACATCATACATGTCTTCCCCATTCATCTGTAAATACACTATTCATGCATCTGTAAATAAACCATACATTGAATCATGGTGTATGTAAATACTTTTGAGAGGAAGAAAAGAAACATACTGAGAAATTGAGAACAGCTTTTATTCCCCTTCCTGTGTCTGACTTCTTGCATATTTTGATCTTCCATGGGATGTATTAATGGAAAAATTATTACATGTGTATTCTCTTTTTATGTAAACATGATTCCTGTTTTTACGAGAGTGTAGCACCGACTGTTTTTACGAGAGTGTAATGAATAATATCCATCTGAAATATGAGTATACAAGCAAAGTGAGAAGAAGCATGGTTATGAAACCTATATGGGTTTCATGGGTTAATTCAGTCCTTGATTTAAGTTAGGTTTCACAATTAATAAAAAGGAGAGTATATCTTGTTAAATAAAGTGATGTTATTTTAATTTTTTTAAAATATTAATTTAGGTTAATTATAGGTTTACTTTTTTGTTTGATGTTGTTTTTTAAAACGTGTTTTTTAAAATTTTAAATTTTTTTATTTAAAATTATATTTTTAATACTTTAGATCGTTTTTATGCTAATGTTAATAATTATTTTTAAAAATAAAAAATATATATTATTTTAATATATTTATAAATAAAAAAACATTTTAAATTCTCAAAAAGGTTACCGTGGCAGGAAGTGAAATTGAAATATACCAGCTGTAAGGTTTTTATTGGAGATGATTACAAGGCTGTATCAGGTAAAAGAAAAAAGTCGAAGCCCATTAGATAATATGGTCTGAATATATTTATTTACGGGCTTTTAGCCCACTAAGCAAACGATAAACCTCATCATCGTTTTAGCACTAGCACAGAGGGGAGGGGAGGGGAGGCGAGGTTTAAGGTTTAACCATGGCCTTGTTATCCTTGACAGCGTCGTGTAAACCACCATCAATGGAGCCTCTTGTCCATTCTTCTTCTTTTATTTCATTACTATTTCCATCTCAGTTAAAGTTCCCAAACCCAATAAAAAACAAGAACCACAAGATAATAACGTGTTGCTCCAATTCAAATTCTTCTTTACCAACAACAGCAACACCAAGTGTGGGCCCGCCCGTGATGAAGAAGAGAAAAAGGTATAGGAAGCCATATCCAGGAGAGAACAAAGGGATTACTGAAGAGATGAGATTTGTTGCCATGAAGCTCCGTAATATCAAAGGCAAACACACCCACAAGACTGTTAAGAGTGATGATGATGATGATGACAGCTGCCAAGATTCAGAAAACGATAGCGTATCTGAGAAAGAAGAAGAGGGAAATGGTGATGGTGATGGTGATGGTGATGGTGATATTTGGATTCCCGGTATGGAAGGGTTTGTTAAGTATCTAGTTGACAGCAAGCTTGTTTTCGACACTCTTGAGCGGATTGTTGATAAATCTGAAGATGTTTCTTGTGAGTTCTTCTTCTTGTGGCTGAATTTCTTAGAGAATCTAACAAAAATCTTGTGGGAAATTTTGAAAGAATCTTTACTAAGATTTGTTTTTCCGATTGCAGATACCTATTTTAGAAAAACTGGGTTGGAAAGATCGGAGGGTCTTGCAAAGGACCTCGAGTGGTTTAGTCAACGGAATATAGAGATTCCTGAGCCTAGTACTCCAGGAACTTCTTATGTCAAGTATTTGGAGGAGCTTGCAGAGGATAATGCCCCACTGTTCCTTTCCCATTTCTACAACATATATTTCTCACATATTGCAGGCGGTCAGGTGATATCTAGAAAGGTCTGTGTATTTGTGTGTTTGTTTATACAACAATTCCTGCTCAGGATGTAGAAACAATTTCTACATTCCGGCCTTTTAACCTTTGAAATACCATATTGAATTGCTTTGAGGTATGGTTAATCTGTGCCATCGTAACAAGGTCATCTTATGTGCAAATTTTAAAAATCTTGAACCAAGTAGGATATGATGGCTGCCAATTATGATTGTATCATGGACTTTCTTTCTAAGTCAAGCTAGCTCTTTCTTTCGTGTGATGAAGTGAAAAAAGTTCCACTTAAACCTTGTGCCATCTTCTAGCTGGTGTTGTCGAAACAGAATCAGTTCTATGGATGAGCTAAAGAAAAAGGGTCCGATTAAAACCTGGGCCCATCTTTAGTGGTTTTCCAAAATCAAATCAATCATTAATCATGTTGTTTTGATTTATAATTTCAGGTTTCTGACAAGATACTGCAAGGAAGAGAGCTGGAGTTCTACAGATGGGATGGAGATGCCCAGGAATTGTTGAAGGGTGTGCGTGAGAAGCTCAACATGCTTGGAGAGGTTAATAACTTGAGATCATCACCAAGCATCCATTGAATTACATTTTCTTTTCTTTGACATTTCTTGATACCTATCCACTGTATGTTTGTAATGCTATGAAAACAGCACTGGACACGAGACGAGAAAAATAAATGCTTAAAGGAAGCGGCAAAGTCATTCAGATATTTGGGGCAGATAGTCCGGCTGATCATCTTGTAATGCAGCTTTGAAAGCATGTTTGTGGTAAGGTGGTACCTTTTTTTTCATTTTTCTTCTTGATTAATCCGATGCTTCCCTTTTCCTCATAGTTGCTTGTGTACTTGTGGTATAACTGCCTTTGAATCAGTTCATTCCACCTATTCATTTAATTTTGAAATGTGAAAACTTATTCCATAATCTAAAAACATGTTTTAATATTAAATGATCATCCCTGAACAGGCATGTCTGAAACCAGCACACCTACTATCTTGTTTTTATTTCTCTAGACAGGAATTTTGTTTTGTCTAGTTTAATCTGAGTTTCATGTTTTGTTTCCCCTTCTCTTTGATTCTCATCAGTTGTAAAGAATGCCTGCTTTTCTTATGGTTGTTGCCAAATAGCATTGTTTCTGTTGTGGACCAACTCAATGTTTATCCCTAAGGTGGTCAACTTACAGAAACAAGATTCACGTCATTGAGTAAAAGGAGAAGCTTTGTTTTTGCACATGCAACAGCATTAGTATTTGCTTATGATGGAATTGTTTTATCAAAAGGACACACAGCATGGATAGCAACGTTTTCATGGAGTATTTGTACGCTATGGATAGTGGCAGTTAGGGCTTTGCATTCAACCCATGGTAAATTGTTTTGGGAAAAGGCGCAGATGGTTACGATTGCATAGGGTTGATTGTGTTATATTACTTCAAGTGCATGTGAGCTTCTGGAGGTTAAAGTTATGGGGTGTGTATATTACAATTAAGCAATAGGAGGATGAATTTTAGCAACTTTGTTTGATATTCTTGTTCTTGTGTGTCTTGGTTTGCATCTCTTGCTTGTCTCTACAGCTCTATTTGATCTTCATCGGCTTAGGCATCTGGAAATCAGGTTTCTTAATAAGACCATTTTTTTTATTTTATTAGATGTTAAATACTTACTAGGCTTATGTTACCATTTTTCATTTCTCTGTTTTTCGAATTTCCATGTTCTCATCGGTAGTCACGATTCACTTGCAGTCAAGCCTGCTCTTCCTCGAATATCCCAATAAACTATTTTATATTGGATTTCTTATCGATTTTGCTGTCAAATCTCCTGCTATTTCATTTGACATATAAGAGAAATACTAGATCAATTTGTCTTGGGCTTACGAAATACTAGGTCAAAATATTGCTATACTGAAGATTACATGATGCATCCGTCGAAGCTCCACAGACAAAATTAGTCATCAGTTAAAGAGAGATGCCAATTTTATCAATCAGCCCGTCCCAATTCGGGCACGCTCATACTTCATCCGAGGATCGTGGCCCGCATGTATGCTCGGGTTGAGCCCGTTGTTTTTGAAAATTCTGCCATCATTTCCGAGGGATTATCTAGACCTCAGGTTCACGCATTAAAGGTAGGATCCTCCATAATCGCTCATCAAATCACCCTTGAAACATGAATTTTGATTGACTCTCGTTTTCCTGGTCGTATGGGGAGTGTGTGAGCTAGCTTAAATTTCACTAATTACTATAAGAAAACCAGTTGACGCCTTCAATATTATTTTCACTTTCCTTTGCAAGGTTTTTTTGCTGGAAAGTATTTTTATTTGGAAAGTGAATTCTGAGAAAATAAATTCTGAAAAAGTGAATTATTTTCTGATGTTTGGTAGTGTAATGGAAAATAAGTTGGAAAACATTTCTCAGTATTTGGTTATGTCATGGAAAATGAGTTGGAAAATAACTTATTAATGTTTTATTTTTTTCAAGTTTATTAAAATAATAAGGAATAAATCTTACAAATTAAAAGGTTGAATGAGAATGAAATTGAAAAAATTATAATTTCATAAATTATCTCAAATAAAATAAATAATAATTAAAATAATAGAGATTAAATCTAACAAATAAAAAAATTAAAAGATGAAGAAATTAAAATAATAATAATTACCATTTCATAAATTATTTCAAATAAAATAAGTAACAATCAAAAGAATAAGGATCAAATTTGATAGATAAAAAATTTCAATTAAAAAATAATAAGAGAAAATCAAATAAGAATTATAAAAATGAGGACCAAAGTTAATATAAAAATCAAATTTTAAGAGATGAAATTGAAAAAAAAATATTCAAAACAAAATATATATAACAATCAAAAGTTTGAGGATCAAATTTGATATAATCAACAAATAATATGACATTTCTAAATTTTTCACAACTTCCGAAGAGTGTTTTCTGCCCAAAATAAAAGGAAAACACTTTTCTGGAAACCAAACCAAATTTTTCTTTGACTGGAAAGTGTTTTTCGTTGACCAACTTTTCTAATAACAAACAAACACGGGAAAGTTTGGAAAGTGGTTTTCAGAAAACCATTTTCTATTAAACAAACTCCCCCTAAGGGTGATTAACTCTCCTTTGTCTGATTATATGTGATTAATTAATTAATTAAGATGAAAACAAATATTCTTTACTGTAAAAAATCGATAAATTATAGAGGCAGAGCCGAACATGTGAAAAAATCTTTGCAACATGTCACAGACAACTCTTAACTCAACTTTTTAATGTTATTGTCGGTTTAAGTCAAGACTTGAGATCAGGAATTAAGAGCACTCTTACCAGTGTTCTTAAAACAATCCTCTTCATACGTGGTGCTCTTATCTTAACAAATTTCTTAATATTCACATGTTTAAAGGATACAAAGCACGTTGTTCAATCGGGTCAAGGGATTCATGGGTTGGTGGATTATGATGAAAGTAGCCGCGCTTGCTATGGTGATGATAGGCTTTAATGGATGACATGTAAGTAAGTAACAAGCTAAATCAAAGAAAAAATATTAATTAATCTAGAACAAGGGTACATGATTGTGAAATTTTTTTCAAGAGAGTGGAATTTAAAAATTAAAACGAGCGATTTTGTGATTTTTTTGAGGTCTTTTCTAAGTTGGGCAATGATCACTAGTGATTCCGATGTGTGATCTCTAAAAAGAAAGAGAATGATGAAGAGGATGGTTTTAAATAAGGATATAGTTATTGATGACTTCTCATATCCATTATATTTAGAAATAAAGTTGATGATTTTTTAGTTTAAGTAATTTTATCCATTCAACTTAAAATAATACGTATTAAATCAGTATAAAATAGTGAAGATCCCCCATGGGATCTAAAAAAAATTCTTTAGCAAGTATTGGGCTTGGGCTATTAGAGATAAAAGTGGGTCCAAATACGCTACCCGAACCCAAACATGTTGAGTTCGACCTTGACAATCCGAGTCCACATGGGTGCTGAGATGCTAGGCGTATACCCAGTGCACTGAATAGCACCCATGCATTGGGCGTCCATGCGCCCATGCAAGGAGCATGGGCTCGGGTTACTTGCTCGAGCCCATGTTCTTGGTGCGTAGGCTTGAGCTCCTTGTTCGAGTTCATGTTCCTTAAGTGTTTTTTGGATTATTTTTTTCTTTTTTAGAGGATTTTTTTGGGTTTATTTTGTGGGATTTTTTTAGTTTATTTTATTTTGGATCCATTGGTTATGAAATTGTAAGTAGGTCAATAAATTAGTGTGAGTTTATTAAATTTCATTTAATGAAACAATATTTTTTATATAAAAAAAATATTATTTAAGAAATCTAGAAAAATCTTAGATAAATCTCACCAAAATTATCAAAGTTTGTTCTGCTTAACTTTGTACTTGATTTAAAAATAAAAAGTCATTTGAAACCGTCTTCCAAATAACGTTTCACTAAATGTTTTTTAAAAAAATTATTTAAAATTAATTTTTAAATTTTTATTATTATTTTAATATACTGATATCAAAAATAAATTTTTAAAAAATAAAAATATATATTATTATAATATATTTTTAAATAAAAATTATTCTCGATCACTAACTAGTAACTAATAAGCCTCATCTTATATGAAATCTGGGATTGACCCATCCAAGTCAAACCACCGACCGAGCCGAGTGCGAAAGGTATGAACACAGGATCGTGGGGTGCAGGTGCACGTAGTTGGTAAGCAGAGATATGAATTTTCAAATATATTAACAAAGGAGCTCATGGTTAATTAATATATATTATTGAATAGCCAATGAATACCTTGACTTTTCTCCCAAAAGATCTAATGTTCGAATCTCTCATTTATAATAAAAATAAATAAATTATCAAAGAAGAATATGTGTAAAAAAATGGGCTATTTTATTAGTAAAATAATATTCTAAGTTTATTTAATAATTTACTTTGTAATAGACGGTGATATCTATGGTGTATGAAAACAAATATTAATGCTTTGGAAAGTAAATCATAATAATAAATAAATAAATAACATAAAAGATAAATTAATACCAAAATAGATGAATTTTCAAGAAGAGAATAAAGTGATTTGTGTATTAGGTTATAAGTTGGTTAGGTTAATTCGAATTAATTTGTTTTAAATCTTTTTAAAAAATGTTAAAACTATATTGCTTTGAAAAAAAAAATTTAAAATCAAACTAAATCTTGATTAAGTCACAAATTAATTTAATAAATTAACTATATTAACTTTAAATTTTTTTAAAAAAAACTCAAAAATCAGAGATGAAATAACTTGTTAGAGAAACAAAATATTAGAATCAGGTTAGGATATTGATATAAATATACGGTTTATAACCATCAAAGATGCAATATTTAGTGTTTGTTGTATTATTGTGTGAAATATTTTTAAATTTTTATTTATTTATAAAATCAACATATTAAAACTATAAAAAATACTTTAAAAAAAATATTAACATGATGTTAATACGGCAAAACTACCGTAGTCACCGGGATATTTCTATACGTGCACGAGAGGACAAGTATTGGTATAGACGTACGGTTACCGGCTACCGAGGATGCAATATTTAATTGGTACAACAATTAATAATCAGCTTTGTGAAGTCAAACCTGTCATGTCATATGTATATGACAGGTTAGAACATGACGTCCGTACATTCAGAGAAGCCTACCAGACGCGTTTTCTTTTTCCTCGAAAAGACTTAGAGCCAAAAAGAGCCCTTACTTTATGGCTTAAAATCATGTATGGTCCCCCACTTTTCACATTTTGTGAAACCAGGCTCTATACTTTAAACCAGCTCAAATCAATCCTCCGTCCAATCATATCATAACACTATGTACTGACTATTTAATTAGCATTACAGTACTTAGAAGGATAGGTATCACATGAATGAGAAAAAAAACTCTATTAATTATATTAATCATTGACTCACTGTATCAATCTAAGTTTATTATTTTTATTAAAACGATGTTGTTGTAGTTTATGACATGTAGATAGATGTTAAAGTAGAATATACCAAGCGAAGCAGAGTTATGTTTCCTTAAACGATTTAGAATCTACTATAAATAAATATCAAGTAACCTCATTTTTTAAAAATAAAATCTCTTCGCTCACGTGTATATAGGTACATTATTGAACCATGTTAAGTCTTGTATTCTTTATAATTTCTCTTATATCACAATGTTTATTAATAATTGCTATAGTATTTTCACAAAAAAATATTGTTTTTTTTTAAATTGTTTTTTTTTTTGAATTGATCGAATCAAGTTTAGATTCGCTTTGACTAAGTCAAACAAATCACTAAAAACTTGATCAAGTCAATGTTTTTAATAGTTTAACTCAAAACCTAGCTGGGGTCAAGTTCTGATTTATGAGTTTTATGAATTACACTATGCTTGCAAGAAGGGGTTGAAAATTAAAATTTCAAAAAACTTTTTACTCCTGAGCATAGAAATTGATTTGAGCCAATTTAAAAAAGTTGAGGTACCAAACATGATTTCAGAGCCTTATAAAGGTTTCATGTTTTGAAAATTTAGCTCTTTCATATACCGTTGTTTCATGAATGGTCACAAGGTTGTGACATGCGCGTTAACATTTTGACAAAATGACAAGTACTCTATTATAATACACTCAAAATAAGAGAAAACTGGCTCTAATCTGGAACCATATCACAGCTTTTCTTCTCTGTTTCCCTCTCTAACATTAATTTCTTTCTGAAAGGCAGACAGATAATTGAATGAATGCAATGTTTCTTGCTTTTCTTTCCTCCTCCTCCTCCTCCTCCTCCTGAAGAATGACTGAAGATTTGTGTTTCTTCAACAAGGTCTGTTCAGCTAGCTAATACTTAGTTTTGATCATTGTATTTTCTTATTCTTTCTGTTTCTGTGCATTGCCTTGTAAGTTTTTAACCAATGATAGCAAAGATTCTTACAGACCATATATAGTTAACTTTATAAAATTTGTATCTTAGAAGTTTACTGTTTAATTACAAGATATTCTCAGACCATATATGGCTTTCCTACAACGTGTAAGGATATGATGTGTCTGTTTTGTTTTCTTTTAGCATCATGTTTTTTTTCCCTCAAGTGTCTGTCCTCTGACCATTTCAATAGCCTTATTTTTCTCAAAATGATCAAACAGAATAAAACCAAAGCCCTTTCATATTTCTTATCTCCTTTCTTTTTATGGAGATGGAAACTACAGTATGATCCTTTGATCTCTACAGATCGCTCTCTTTTTTTTCCTGTTTCGAGTTTTGTGTTTCCATTACCAATTCATTTTGTTAACATCTGGGGTGTTTAATTTTAATTTCAGGATGCATTGGTTATAAAGGGTCCTAAGAAATCTCCATTGTTATTGAGACTGGTGGTCGTGGCTTTTGCTATGGTTTGTGGAGTTTATATCTGCTCAATATGTATAAAGCAGATAAGTCCACACACAACAGCCAAGTTCCTCAACATCAGAATATTCGATCAGCCATGTAATTCTTCAAATGTTGAGGAATGGGAAAAGCCCTATGTGCATTACCCCAAGCCTGAAACGTTTAGCAGGTATTTTGATAGTTATTGAATTTAATATCTAACTTGGTTTATTTACGTGTTGGTGTAAAAATAGTTACTCTTTGATGTATATGTAGGGAGGAATGTGCCTGCAACCCAGTAAGGTTTTTTGCCATATTCTCTATGCAGAGATCTGGAAGTGGATGGTTTGAGACATTGTTAAATAGTCATATTAATGTTAGCTCGAATGGAGAAATTTTTGGGAAGAGAGCAAGAAGGGCGAGTGTTTCTGCAATTACACAAACTTTGGATAGAGTTTACAATCTTGATTGGTTCAGTAGTGCTTCCAAGAATGAGTGTAATGCTGCTGTTGGGTTCAAATGGATGCTTAATCAGGTCAGTGGCTTTGTAGTTTTACTCGTGGATTTTCTTAGTTTTAGATCCTCGACTCTACTGCCCAGGATGATAATGTTCCTACTTCGTTGTCTGTCAAAACTTGGCCACATTTCCTGCTCAAGAGTGATCATTTGTGTCATTTGCTGTGTTAATCTCCTGCCATAGCGGATAATGAACCTGGCTCACTCTCCTTTCTAACACTAAAACTAATCGCTAATGCATATCGGTTTATATATTATTTAAAAATAATTTTTTAAAAATGCACATAATGATTATGCATTTTGCAGGGCGTGATGGAACATCACGAGGGTATAGCAGAGTACTTCAAGCAGAATGGAGTTCATGCAATATTCCTCTTTAGAAGGAATTTGCTCCGCAGAATGATCTCTGTACTTGCAAATTCCTATGACAAAAGCAACAAGCCACTGAATGGAACCCACAAGTCTCATGTCCACTCATCAATGGAGGTGCTTCTCTCTCTCTCTCTCTCTCTCTCTCTCTCTCTCTCTCTCTCAAATTTATTGTCTCGAGAAGAAGTCATAAAGTTCGTAAGCATTGCAGGCCGAAGTTCTTGCGAAATACAGGCCGACAATAAATG
>Ga0307515_10021629_pt1 | contig 11390 bp, 2 predicted proteins | sample 17_EM_MG_FD_194513 | JGI IMG/M metagenome (GOLD analysis project Ga0307515, IMG submission 194513) | Populus trichocarpa ectomycorrhiza microbial communities from riparian zone in the Pacific Northwest, United States - 17_EM | ecosystem: Host-associated > Plants > Roots > Unclassified | place... | reverse complement strand
CCTAGAGGACTTACTAGTAAAATACTATATTCGGACTGAAGATCGAAGAGTTAATACTAAGATTAAGAAGTAAGAGAACTTTAAGGATCTAAGCGCGAGACGCAAACCAAAAGAAATTATAGAAGAATTTAGAGCAAGAATTATCGCATAGCAAGAACAGAAACTAGATAAGAGATTTAGCATATTGGGACGTATAAAGGATAAAGTACTAGTACGAAGAATTACTAATAGGCCTAGGGCAGGCATACTAAGAGCTAAGTGGCTTACTAAACTAGAAGATAAAGAGGATCTAGGGATCCTAACTAGGTTTAAAGAATGATATATAAAGGGCTATTACAATATAGTAATAAGAAGATACTTCCTTATGGACAAGCCGTATATACTCTAGCAGCTATACTAAAAGTGGTATAGGTAGAGGCACAATGATAAATGGGAAGATTTCTATATATAGTTGGATAAAAAAGTTATTTAGGACTACCCGATTATAGAGAAGGCTATAACTTATATTAAAGGAGCCTTAATTATAATATTAAAGGATCTAGAGGAATAATTAGAGGACTAGAGAAGTAAGAAGCGTATCTTAGTACCTATAAATAAAGTTATAATGTTTAGATTAATATAATAAAGGTTTAAACTTAAAGATAAAGACGAGTTAAGAGTTAACCTAAAGCACCCGGTACACTATACGTTATTATAGATTACGTGCGTGGACGATATATATAAAATGTATAAGAATCCGAAGGAAAATAATCGGAAATACCCTATAAGGATATACTAGATGACAGATAAGCGATAGTATAGGAATGCTAAATATATACATAGATGGCATCTAGCAGAGGTTTAAGAGAAAGAAAGTTTAGTACTTTAATTAGGAAGATTCCTTACAGAAGAATACTTAAATAGACGATAGTGGTGGGAATGCCTAGAAAATATATATCTATAGTATATCGAAGATAAAAAGCGAACTAGGTATTAGCTAAGGAGTAAGCTAAGTATATAAGGATTAAGTAGCTAATAGTTAGGAAAAGTAGAGGCCTACGGGATTAAAGGGAGCTAGTAGTAGAGCCTTAGACCCTTAAAGAAATTTAAGGACAACACCTAAATCTATAAGTTAAATGGTAAGATTAGCAGTTTAAAGCGCTAATAGATAGTGGAGTAATAAGGAACTATATCTTATTAGTAGTAGTTAAGAGAATGGGACTACCTTATAGATAGAAAGAGGAGCCTTACCTATTAGTTATAATTTTAGGAGATCTAATAGCCTATAGAGGAGGGATTATTAGTCTTAAAATAGGACCTATTTAGATAACTATTAAGGGAAGACGAATTAAGATATCTTTTAATATCCTACTATTAGGACGGGATAAGGCGGTGCTAGGCATACCTTAGTTACAAGAATATAATCCAAAGATCAATTAGATTATAGGTTAGGTCAATATTAGAAATACTTAACGCCGTAAGATACGATAATAGGCTAAGATAGTATAGTACCAAGTCGGAGCGATATATAAAGAGACTAAGTAGGGCTTAATTTATGTACTAAAGAGATACTATAAGTATAGTAAGAAACTATAGTTACCGGAAAGTAAAAAGCTGTTAAAATATGCAGCATGGGACTATAAGATAGAATTGAAACTAGGAATAAGTCCGAAGTTTTTTCTAATCTATAAGCTTACTAAAGAAGAAGGTAGAGCACTAAAAGAATTTGTCTAGGAAAACCTATAAAAGGGATATATTAGACTATTATAGTTATTAGCGGGATATTTAGTACTATTCGTACTAAAGAAGAACGGCAAACTAAGGCTGTGTATCGACTATAGATAGTTAAATAGCATTACTAGAAAGGATAGGTATCCTTTACCCTTAATTAGTAAAATTTAAGATAAGATAAGTAACGCATAAATCTTTATAAAGATAGATCTAAGATAGGCGTACCATTAGATTAGAATTAAGAAAGGCGACAAATAGAAAGCAGCCTTTAGGTTAAAGAAAGGGCTATACAAACTATTAGTTATGTAATTTAGGCTTATAAACGTACCAGCAATGTTTTAGAAGCGCATTAACAATATATTAGGAGAATACTTAGATAAATTTATTATGGTATATCTTAACAATATTATTATCTACTTAATAACTAAGAAAGAACACGGAGAACACGTTAAATAGGTCTTAAAGAGATTATAGGAAGAATAGATGCTAGTAGCAATTAAGAAATACGAGTTCTTTACTAGGAAGACCGATTTTATTAGATTTATTATTAAACTAGGCCAACTTAGTATAGATCTAAAAAAGATTAAGGCTATAGTGAATTGGTAAGAACTAGAGAATATTATATAATTAAGATTGTTTTTAGGGTTTTGCAATTACTACAGAAGGTTTATAGCGTAATAGTTAAAAAATATTAAGCTATTTACGCGGTTAATAAAGAAAGAAGAACTATAGGCATAGGGAGAGGAACAGAGAAAACTCTTTAAGAAAGTTAAAGAATTGTTTACCTAGGAGCCAGTTCTTAAGATCTATTAACTAGGTCTAAAGATGGTTATAAAAACGGATACATTAGACTATATATTAGGGGCATACTTTATATAGAGGCACTAAGATGGATGGCACCTAGTAGCATACTATAGTCGGAAGATAACACTACTAAAGTTAAACTATAACATCTACAACAAGGAGTTATTAGGTATAGTTATAGCATTCTTATAAGGCATAGAAAAACTATTTATAGTTAAGACGGATTATAAGAACCTAATAGGATTTCTAACAATAAAGGAACTTAACTAAAAATAGGTTAGATGGGCAGAGATGCTTACAGAATACCATTTTAAGATTTAGTATACTAAGGGTACAGACAATACGAGAGCAGATACTCTAAGTTATAAAGCTAAACTATAGAACGACAAGAAGCTATTAGGGGCTTTACTACGAAAAAATATAGACGGATTAATTAGGTACAATTATCTAAAAATTATAGTAACTTAGGAAAATAACGAGTTAGAAAAAGTCTATAAAATATTAGAAAGCTTTTAGGTATAAAGAATTCTAAAAGCGCAGTTAAAAGACCTATATATAGATATGTACGAAAATTAAGAAGTAATATATATCCCAAGAAGCATAGCAGAACAGTTTATAGAGGACTTCTATAAGGGATTAACTTAAGGACATAATAGAGCTATAGGCTTAGTATTAAGACTCTAAAAGGAATATATTATTAATGGAATCTAAAAAATAGCCAGGAAGGTTATAAAAGAGTGTTTAGATTACTAAAGGAATAAATTAATAAGGCATAAGCTATATAGAGGGCTACAACCTATTAAAATACTAGAGAGACTATAGGAGGTTATATTATAGGACTTTATTATTAAATTACTAAAATTAAGAGATCCTATTACCGGATAAGATTATAACGTAATTTTAGTAATAGTGGATAAGCTTATAAAGTAGGGATACTTTATAGCATATACAGAAGAAATCTCAGCGGAAGATATCGCTAAAATCTATATTAAAGAAGTGTTTATAAGACACGGAGCACTAAGTAAAATTATATTGGATAGAGATCTAAGATTTATAATAGTATTTTAGGAAGTATTCTTAGCAGAGCAAGGAGTTTAAGTAGTAACTTTTACCGTATATTATCCGCAGACAGACGGTTAAATAGAAAGATTAAACTAGACACTAGAATAGTATCTAAGGTATTACGTTAATTATACGCAGAATAATTAGGTATCGTTATTACCAGTTATACAATTTATATATAATGCAACACCTTAAGAAGGAATAGGCATATTACTATTTAAGGCGAATTACGGATATAAGCTAAGGATATTGTTATTACTACGGCAAGCAAAGAAAACAAGTAGTATAGCTAAAGAAAGAATAAAGACGTTAATAAATCTTTATATAGACCTTATAAAATTAGTAAAGAAAGTATAAAAGAGAATAAAAAAGTATTATAATGCTAAGAGATCTAAGGGACTAGATCTTAAGGAGGGAGATAAAGTATGGCTACTATATAAAAATTTTAAGAGTTAATAACTAAGTAAGAAGTTAAACCATATTAAACTAGGACCTTTTAAAATTATATAAAGGATTTCACTAGTTATATTTAAGTTAAACCTACTAGCTAAAATAAAGATCTACCCTATATAGCATATTATAATGCTAGAGCTAGTATATAGGAATATTAAGCCACCGGTTTATAAAGTAGATATATATAGAGGACAGGAAGAAGATAAATAGTAAGTTTTAAGGATTATTAGTTACGAGGACATTAATAATAAAACATAGTATAAGGTTAAGTAGATAGGCTATACTAAGACTACCTAGGAGCTACTAAAGAATTTAAAGAACGCTATAGAAAAGGTATAGGAGTATTAGAAGAAATTAGGTTAGGCAGCATTAATAAAGAAGAATTACTAAAGAATAAGTTACCTAAGGGGGACCTAAGAAGAGCAGTTGCCGAATTACTTAAATCTGTTTCCTTTTCTGTTAAAAGAAAATCTGTTCTTTTATTACTAAGTTCCTATAACCCTTATTCCACAAGTTTCTACTCCTTAGAATGTACCTTCTTATAGACCTTTTTAAGACGGAGTAGATAAGTAGATGCCGCGATATAAGTATCTAAGGCCTTCTATTTAGTATCCCGAGAACGTTTTAACTTAGTAAGGGCTTAAGATAGTTTACTATCTAGCCGCGTAGCAGCAGATTAAATATAAGACCCTAAGATAAATTAATTAGGGAACTAGACAACTATTAAGAGTAATAGGTCGCGTATATTTAGTATTAGAATGTTAGGTAAAACCTAAGTAAATAGTTATATAGCTATAAGGTACGGGCGACCCTAGGGCAACCTAGGGGTAACTCGCCTATAAGGTACGTGCTCTATACGTACCTAGGGAAAACCCTTCCTACCTTATACACAGACTCCTCCTTTTCCCATAAGGATTCGTCTCTGTCTATATAATATACCTATTATTCTATCATTGGACTCCCTATCCATATCCTTACCTTATATTCAAATCCTTACCAATCCCCTTAGGAGGATAGCCGGTTTAATTTTTCTATAATGCCTCTAAAAAGAAAACCAACGCCTATACCTAACGGTAATATACTGGCGATACAACCGCAGAACGCCTTAGGATCTAGTGTAGATAAAACCACTAGAAGCACACTAGCAGCATCTAAGCTATTTCCTAAATCTTAAAACGATTAGACATCTACAAACGCTAAAGACTAGTTTAACTTATATACCTAGGCCCAATAGAAGCTTAGTAAGGTTACTAGCGTCCTACCTAATACCGCTAATATAAAGGAGCTAGATAAGCTAGCTAAGAAAATAGCCAACTTACGGAGCATTATTAATTCGATAAAGCCCTCCCGTTGCCTCTTTAGTAAAGAGTATAAGTTACGTGGCAAACATATACGCCAAACAAATCTCAACGCCCTAGTTAAGAAGTTACCACCCAATATTAGCGGTACTACTCAACAGCATTTCAACCGGTAGATCGCCGCAGTTAAGAACCGATTTAAGGTTAATAACGCTGACTATAACTATAAGCGACGCACGCGCTAGGCCATTAAAGGTCTTATAAAAGAGAAGACAATTACCTAACTAGTTTATCGCCGGTTAGGTACTAAAGATAAGGGCCCTTTACTATAAGATAAATTTAAGACTATAGTCCAAGACCAGATTAGGAACCCTATAGTAAGACGCTTTAATAACGCTATAACGTACTATACGGCTATTATAAAGGAGAACTAAAGGTTTAATATCTTCCTAGCCTATATACGTAGCTTAGAGGACCTCTTCTTATATACCCCTTTTATTAATCCTAAACAACAGGTAGACTTTTAGTTCTTATATCTCCCAGCCCACCTATAAGCAGAGCTCTTCTGCTAGAACTTTGCCTAATAGGTAAGAACCGCTAAAGACCTCTTTAACGAAATCCGCTATATAGAGCAATTGCTTAATACCACAAAGCTCGCGGAAGATCGCGTAAGTAGCAGCGGCAAATCATCGCGTATAAAGCGCGGTCGCAGTATAGGCTCTATAGACTTAGGCTTAGGGAACAAAACCTAAAAAGGGCGACGCTTTTCTAAGTAAACTCCTAGGGAGAACACCTAAAAGCCGGATGGCTTAGGGGACCCCCTAGATACTAGGGCTACGCACGCGGGTTAAAGGACCGTAGGCGGCCACTGTAAGGAACACTAGAAGCAGGCTAATAAAGAGAAGTTAGCCCGGCCTTTAGAAAACCTAAAGCCCTAGTAGCGTATCTCTCTTAACTGCAACTAGGGCCTAATATAGAGGGAGAAAAGAAACGCATTATAGTATATATTGCGATAGATACGCCCTAGGGTGAAGTCCACCTACATGCTTTATACGATAATAGGTACTAAATTAACCTTATTAATTAAGACGTCGTCTATAGGTTTAACCTGCCTATAAGCTACGCGCTATATTTACGTAAACCTATTACACGTTTCCTTAATAGCAACTAAATAACAATCTAGAATACTTATAATCTAACGGTTACCACTAGCGACTCCTAGGGTACCTCTTGCACTATTAGCCCGTAGACCTTTTAGGGCGGCTTATTTAATGGTTATAATATAGTTCTTAAATAGGATTAGCTTGCGGAAGCAGATTTATTAATTAGCTTCCGTTCTAAATAGTTTATCTAGGGTACTTTAGACCCCAGACGCCTCTAAATAGTTACCCTCAACGCTCTCCTAGTAGATATTAAGGCTGGTGAAATAGTCTATTCGCTATAGCCAGAAGACTTCTTCTTTACGCCGGTTGTAAATATAATAGAGGACCTATTATTACTGGCAGCGAGTACCTATACGGACCCTTTGGACGTAGAGACACCGGTTATAAACATAGTAGAGGACCTACCGTCACTAGCAGCGAGTACCCATAGAGACCCTCCGGTGCTAGCGCAGATCACCTATACGTAAGGGGGAGGTAATTAAAACCCTAAAACTATTGAGTATACTATAGTAGAGCTATATACACTTTCTATATAAGCATACCTATGAAACGTATATCGGCTGCACCCTTCTCTTCACTGGCTCTCGGAAGCACACTACTACGTAATAGTCGCTTCGACCTCTGTGGCCCCTGGCCTACCAGATATATATAAGGAGGAAATTAATGTCTTTTCTAATAAGCTAGCAAGCATACTACCGCAGAACTCTAAGTACGACCATATAATCGACTTAGAAGAAGGTAAGACGCTACCGTAAATACCCCTCTATAACCTCTTATAGAAAGAGTTGCAGATCTTACGGGAGTACCTAGACAGTGCTCTTGAGAAGGGCTAGATTAGGCCTAGTAAGTCGCCTACTAAAGCGCCTATCCTCTTCGTGCCGAAAGCAGACGGTATAATGCGGCTATACGTTAACTACAGACGCTTAAATAAGATCATAATTAAAAATCGGTACCCCCTACCGCTGGTTAGCAAACTCTTTAATAGGCTTAGCTATATAAAGATATTTATAAAGCTAGATCTTTGTAATATATACTATAGGATTCGCATCAAAAAGGGAGATAAATGGAAGACCGTATTTAAGACACGCTACGGTCACTTTAAGTACCTAGTAATGCCCTTTAGTCTTACTAACGCCCCTATAACGTTCTAGAGCTATATTTATAAAGCTCTAGAAACCCTAGTAGATACTATCTATATAGTCTACCTAGATAATATTCTTATTTACTTAAATAATGAGGATAAGTACGTTAAGCACGTTAAGCAAATACTACAATAGCTCCGCGCTTAGGGCCTATACGCCAAACTGTTAAAATATATCTTTTATATTAAGAACGTTAAGTTCCTAGGCTTTATTATTACCCCTAGAGGTATTATAATGGACCCTAACCGCGTAAAAGCTATTAAGGAATGGCCTAAGCCTAAGTCCTATAGGGATATCTAGGTCTTCCTTAGCTTTGCCAACTTTTATAGGCAATTTATCTGGAACTACTTGGATACCGTATACCCCCTATACGCATATCTTATATAGGCACATCGCAACCCGACGTTAGATGGGGAGAAGAAGAAAAAGCGTAAGTTAAAAGGGCCTACTAAATAGTATTAACCCTAGTCTTGGCCTAATAACGCGTAGTAGGCGTTCTGTAAGCTACGCGCTACGTTTATATAGGCTCCTCTACTTTACTACTTTAACCCTAATCTACCCCTAATAGTGATTACTAACGCTTCCGATTATGCCTATAGCGGTATACTTCTGCAGCCTTTAGGGTAGGGAGATTAACTCTACTGGTACCTAATCGCTTATTATAGTTAGAAGCTTACTAGCCTAGAAGTATAGTATAATACGTATAACAAAGAACTACTCGCTATAGTGCAATGCTTTAAGACGTGGCGCCATTACCTTAAATACGCCGCGTATATAATATACGTACTTTACGATTATAATAATTTTAGATACTTTATAACTACTAAGAGCTTATCTGCTCGCTAGGCCCGGTACGCTAAGGAACTAGCTAAGTTTGATTTTAAGATTAAATATAAGCTAGGTAAGATAAATCCTACTAATATACTATCCTAGCGCCTGGATTATACTAAAGGCTTTAAAAATAGCAGTAAGAGGACAATCCTTAATGCTATACTACCTATATTATAGCAAAAGTTGCGGGTTATAGGCCTTGTGGGCGGCCCTAGTGCTACTATACTAAACCAGCGAGTAGTATGCGTGTAGTATGCGAGTAACCCTCGCAAACTTGGCGCTGGCGGACTAGAGCGTCCTACTATTCTCTTTAAGACTACTCCAACCAACCTAATAGCGCTTAACCCTAGGGAAGACCCCTTAGCCTAGGCTACGGTCCCCCGTAATAACCTAGCGAGTTACCTATGTATTATACGTTACTTCGCTAGCACTAACTTTACGCAGAGTCTCGTGCTATAGTAAAAAGTAGTAATAGCTGCTTTAGCTAAAATAGCGTTTACGGAACAACCCCCCAAGTTACTAGTTAATTTTATTTGTAGAGTATAAAAAAGGGACGCCTTTACACGCTTTATATATGATTAGTTAACCTAGGAATGAGTTCCTACTAGTAATAAGGACTATACCCTTAATAATTAAGGACTCCTAAGGTAAAACAATAAGGTCTAGGTGCCAAATTGTATACTACTATAATAGGAGATCCTTAAGCGGAATTATAACGATCCTATAGGCGGCCACTATGGTTTTAACTGTACCTTTAAGGTAATTGCGCGAAAGTATGCTTAGAACGGCCTTACTTAGGACCTCCGTAAATACCTAGATAATTATAATGCCTACTAATGCTCTAAATCGCGCCGCTATAAACCCTATAGTAAGCTGCAGCCTCTTTAGGCCCCCACCCGAGCCTAGCGGCATTATTTACTTAACTTTATTACGGATCTCCTAGAGTCCAAGACTCTTAATAGCGTAGAGTATAACTCCGTTCTTATCTTTATAGACCGTTTCATAAAGCTAGTACGCTACTATTTAGTATGTAAGATAATTAATGCTACGTAACTCGCAGAACTCTTATTTAGAGTCTTTGTATAAATAGGGCCTCTAGATAATATTATCTCTAATAGGGGTAGTATATTTATAAGCAAGTACTAGAGCACTATATGCTACTATCTCCGCGTTTAACGTAAACTTAATACTACATTCCACCTATAGATAGATGGTTAGACGGAGCGTTAGAACTAGGAGCTTAAGGTATACCTATGTATATTTACAAACTGGGAATAGTCTAATTAGGCCTCCCTACTTAAAGAAGTAGCCTTTGCCTATAACTTTAAGGTCCATACTATAATAAAGCGTTCCCCTATTAAGCTCGCCTATAGCTAGCTACTAAACGTCCCAGACGGAGTCCTAAATAGCGTCTAAGACGCCTAGTAAGGTAGGGAGGGGTCCGAGTTAATAAATATCTAACTCGCAGAGACGCATCTATAACGCCTACGCCTTACACATAAGGTAGCGGCGGCGTTGATAATATACGCCTAAAAGCTTTAGGTAAAATACTATAATCGTTACCATCTGGCCAAGCATTTCGCCGTTAGTAAACGAGTCCTGCTCTTCTCTAAGAATATCCGCACAAAACACCCTTATAAAAAGCTTAACTATAAGTTTATAGGACCGTTTTAGATCCTAGAGCGTATAGGGTAGTAAGTATATAAGCTAGAGCTTCTACCTATTATAGTACAGCTCTACCTAGTCTTTTATGTCTCCCTACTAGAGCCTTACAGGTCACGCCCTAGGTTTTAACCCCTAGTAGTAGAAGAGCTTAAGGAAGGCAGCTAGGAAGTAGAAGTAATCGTTACCTACTAGAATCGTGCTGGATAACCGCAGTACCTTATTAAATGGCTAGGATGGCCAAATAAGTATAATAAATAGAAATACGAGACAGAACTTAAAAATTGTTAACAACTGCTGGATAAGTACCGCAAGTGGGACACCCTAGCCTTATAGCCGAAGTGCAGGCGAAAAGTAAGCGCCGCTGTTAAAATATAACCTATATTAAAGCGGAGCAAAGGACGTCCCAAGGGATTAAAGAATAAGTAACGATTGCTATAAGAACTGTAGCCTTAATTTAGAAAGTACTCTTCCTAGACCTAGCCTGTTACTCTATACTAGCTAAGTAGATTATTTATATATTAGAGAATAGGCCTGTTTATAACCGGGGTCCATTTAACCGGGGTTTACGATCTGCTGGTGACCCGCTAGTGGTAACCTATACTAATAACTTATACTATTCCACGTATATACTACGTAGATAACGCATAAGGCTAAAATATAGGTTAGTGGCGGGTCTAATAGGTATATAGCTTTACTGTCCTAATCTGGCTGTATGCAAATAACCTATAACCTACCCGCGAAGTATATATAGCGCTACGCCGGTATAGCGTAAGGCCAAAGCAGGGTTAGTGGCGGATTTAATAGGTATATAGCCTTACCGTTTATAAATCTGGCTATATGCGAATAACCTATAACTAACCCGCAAGGTACTAGCGACCTACCTATATAAGTAAGCTTTTGGAATATTTCTAGTCTACCGAATTTAGGTAACAGTATTGAGCTCCACTAGCTCTACCTATTAAATAAACCAATTAGGATTTTCTATGCCAGGTATATAAAATCGCTATTAGCTTGGTTAAATATGGGGAGTCTTAGCAAGGCAAATCTAACTAATTAGATAACTTTAACCGCCGGTTAAAGTTCCTTAATATCTTCGCGCCGCGCACATGTACTACCTATCTCTCTATACGCAAAATCAAGACGCTCTTTCCTCTCTAAATTTTTTCCTTACTAAGGTTTTTTATGGGGTTTTATTAAGGCTTGAGTATATAAAGGATCGGGGACGACCCTTTTTAAAGGGGGGGGCATTGTTAGGTAAAACC